>Ga0209709_10000448_pt1 | contig 39215 bp, 40 predicted proteins | sample ArcticOcean_MG_C_2_FD_187435 | JGI IMG/M metagenome (GOLD analysis project Ga0209709, IMG submission 187435) | Marine microbial communities from western Arctic Ocean - ArcticOcean_MG_CB4_136 (SPAdes) (version 2) | ecosystem: Environmental > Aquatic > Marine > Oceanic | place: Arctic Ocean... | reverse complement strand
AGATTTAACTTTAGATGCAGGTTACCTGAAGGTGAAATTCCTCAGGCAATGGCATTAATAGTTAACAAAACTAGTGTTGATTTACTAACCAAAGGAAACCTAAGCCACTATCAAATGTTATCTCAGTTGGAAGCAACATTTAAAAAATGGAGCCCTGCAATATTCATGGGCTGGTCAAATATTGGATTCGATGATGAGATGATAAGAAACGAATTTTTTAGAGGAATTAGATATCCTTATATTACGAATGCCACTCCAAATAAAAGACATGACGGATTAAATATAGCAAGAGGAGCTCATGCTGTAGATGAGTGTGTTTTTAAAACAGAAATAAATGCAAAAGGTAATGCAGTAATGAAGTTAGAATCGTTAGCTAGAATGAATGGATTTGATTCTGGTGGTGCCCACTCAGCTTTATTTGATGCAGAATTAACTGTTAAAGTTTTAGGTTTGATTAAAAAAAACCAACCTCAAACCTGGAACACATTTTTAAGAACAGCAAACAAAAGTGATACTGAAACAATCTTTAAAACAGAGAAGATGTTTACACTTGCAGAGTATCATTTTGGTAAAAATTATAGATTTGTAGTTGCTCCACTTCATCCTAAGCATTGTATTCATCCAATTTATCAATGGGGCCAAGCGTTTGATCTTAAAATTGATCCAATCCCATTATTTGATATGTCAATTTCAGAAATTAAAAGTGCTATTAAAAAATTAAAATTTTTAAGAACTATACGCTCAAACAAAGCTCCTATAATTTTAGATGTAAGTTATGGAATGCAAGTTGAACCTTATTGTAAGCTTGATCCTGATTTGATTAAAGAGCGTGCAAGACTAGTAAATAGTAATGAAAAATTTTCTCAAAATGTTTTAACAGCATTAAAAGAAACTGCTGAAGAAAAAGCACAATTTGATTCACAAGAGGACCTCCTTGCAGAAGAGACAATTTATAAAAAATTTACTCCTCAAAAAGATACAGCCTTGTTTCCAAAGTGGCATGCAGCCTCTTGGAAAGACAAATTGATTTTATTAGATAAATTCGAAGATGAAAGAATGGTAAGTTTTGGAAAAAAAATAATCTATCAAGAATCTCCAGAAACCTTACCAGCCGATATGCTTAAAAATATTAAGAGAGGAATAGCTGAAAGAATATTGAGCGATGAAAAACAAAAGTGGTGGACTTGCAAAGAGTTTTATTTTGAGTGTGACAATTTAAGAGAAAAATACACAAATGATAAAGATGAGAAAAAGCTTAAATTCTTAGATGAAATTAATGAGTTTGTTGAAGGAATTCAAAAAAAGTACGAGCAAGCATAAAATATCTGTTAATTAATTAAAAAAATATTTTTTTACACATTGAATAATAAGCTGAATCAAATATATAGGATCTATTATGACAACAGTAAGTGTAACAGACGACAATTTTGATACAGAAGTTTTAAAATCTTCAAAACCGATTGTAGTTGATTTCTGGGCCGAATGGTGTGGACCATGTAAACAAATTGGACCAACATTAGAAGAAATTTCTGATGAAATGAAAGATCAAGTAATAATTGCAAAGCACAACATTGACAACGAGCCAAACACTCCAACGAAATATGGAGTTAGAGGAATTCCTACAATGTTATTGTTTAAGGACGGAGAATTAAAATCAACAAAAGTTGGCGCTACGCCAAAATCAGACATTGTTTCTTGGATTAAAGAAAATATCTAATTCAAGCTTAAAACTTCTCCTGCAAGATACAAAGATCCTGTAATTAGAATAATATCATTCTCTTTAAGATTTATCGAAGATATAGCTTCTTCAATTGAGTTTTTGTACTGAATATTTGAAAAGTTTTTAATTTTTTCCTTAAGCGTATTTCCTTTAATGGCATTTGGTTGGTTTGGAATATTAATTGTTGTCAGAGTTTTGATATTTTTAAAGTATTTCATATATTCGTTATGATCTTTATTAGCCATCATTCCTAAAATAATATGTTTTTTACAATTTAAACTTTGAAGGTGATGGTTTAAAGCTTTTGCACCTAATGGATTATGAGAACCATCTACAAATAATTGATTGTTTTTAACTAAATCTTTTAATTTTCCTGACTTTATCTCTTGAAGTCTTGCAATACTTTCAATTTTAGTTATTCCGCTTTTTATATGATCTTTAGTAATTTTAAAATCCGTTAATTGTCTAACAGTTGCAATTGCAGTTGAGATGTTTTCTAATTGAAATTCACCTAATAGATTAGGTTTGGGAAGTTTTATTCCACCAAATTCATCTTCAAAATAAGAGAAATTATTTTCTTTCGATATAAAGCTGTAATCTTTATTAAAAATTATTTTTTTTGATTGATTCTTTTTTATTGTATTTTCAATATTTTTACTAATTTCATTTGAGGTTTGTTTTGCTACAATAATTTTTGAATTTAATAGAGATGAAGTTTTTTCAAATATGATTTTTTCAACAGTTTGTTCTTTATCTGGTAGCCAATCTAAGTGATCGAGTCCAATTACAGTTATAATACTTGCTAAGTTTTTCTTTAAGATATTAGTTGCATCAAATCTATGAAATAGGCCTGATTCAATTAAGTTAATATTTTTAGGATATTTTTTAGCATAATAGAAATAAGAAACAGTTAAAATTTCAAAGAAAGTAATTGGTTTGCCATTATTAATTTCCTCTACTTCACTTAGTAAATTTGCCAATACATCGTCGTTTAAGGGCTCGTTATTATAGACAAATCTTTCGTTAATTTTTTGTATATGGGGACTCGTGTAAATATTGCATTTATAATTAGCCTCTTTTAATATTGCATAGAGTACTTGTATAGTTGAGTATTTTCCATTAGTTCCAACAATAGAAATACAATTAATTTGGTCTTGTGGATTTCCCAATTTTTTACAAAGATTTTTAGTTCGATCCAAGCTAAGGTCGATTTCTTTAGGATGCAGCTTTTGTAAGCGTTCTACTATCTTCTGAAGTTTCATTTGTTTCAGAATTTATAGCAGAGTTTTTCTTTAACAGTATTGATAATATAGAGTGAATTCTTTCTCTCAAATCTTTTCTCTCTACGATTAAATCTACAAAACCACTTTTTTCAACATATTCACTTTTTTGAAATCCTTCGGGCAATTCTTCTTTGACAGTTCCCTGAATAACTCTAGCTCCTGCAAAAGCAATAAGGGCACCAGGCTCAGCAAAAGCTATATCACCAAGCATTGCATATGAGGCGGTAATTCCACCAGCAGTTGGATCAGTTAAACAAACAAAATAGGGAAGATTGTTTTTTTTAAGTTCATTTATTGCCAATGTTGTTCTTGTCATTTGAGATAGTGCAATTAAAGACTCAAACATTCTCATGCCACCACCCGATGTAAAATTTACAAAAGGCTGACTATTTTCTATTGCATGTTGAATTCCATAAAGTATTGCCTCACCTTCAGCTGCCCCAACGGAACCACCTATGAAAGCAAAGTCTGACGCACAAGCTGTAATATTAATGTTATTAATTTTTGTATTAACAACCATTATACCACACTCCATTCCAGTTTTTTCTCTCGCCTCTTTTAATCTTACTTTATAGGATTTTGAGTCTTTCCAATTTAATGGATCATCCTGTGGAATAGGTGTTTTTAATATTTCATAGTTATTTTTTCCAAAAACAATGTCAAATCTCTGTTTACAATTAATTCTGTGATGTTTGTTGCAAGAAGGACAGACCCACAATTTTTCTTCTAATTCTTTTTTTAAAATTGGTCCTTTGCAACAAGAGGTCCAATCACTATTTTCAATTTCTTTTTTTGTGGGTCTCTGTTTTATTACAGTTTTAATTTTTTCACTTAAATGAAAAAGTTTTTTGGTTATCCAGTTCATAGTATTTTATTTTTTAATCTTCTAACAATATTAGTTACATTTGTGACAGGATTTTGTCTCTTTTCAATAGATTTTGAGATTTCTCTACATAAAGCGCTACCAACCACTAATCCGTCTGCTTTTTTTAATGAACCAATGGTTTTTTCCGTAATACCAAAACCAATCACAATATTTTTATTTTTATTTAGTTTTTTTATCTTATTGTAATTCTCAAGAATTTTTTCAGGAGAAACTTTTAATTTTCCACCTGTTGTTGATAGCATACTTATATAATAAACCATATCATGTGAATCTCTTATAATTTTTTTCATTCTAGTTTTAGACGTTGTAGGAGATATTAATTGAATAAAACTTATACTTTTTTTTTTACATTTTTTAGCAAAAATTTTGTTTTCTGGATAAGGTAAATCAACTACTATTAAACCATCAACACCTACTTTTTTACAAGTATCTATAAAATTATTATCACCATATTGATAGATCATATTGTAGTAGCCCATTAATATTACAGGCTTATCTATTTTTGATTTTTTAAAATTTTTTACTATAGAAAACACATCTTTTATTTTAATGCCATTTTTTAATGCTCGATAAGCACTAGATTGAATCTGACCTCCATCTGCAATTGGAGTGTTGTGTGGAAAACCTATTTCACAAATATCTGCATAATTTGAAACTGATTTTAATATTTCTAGAGATTTTTTTTTACTGTTATCACCAGCAACAGTATAGGTTAAAAGCGCAGGTCTATTTTCTATTTTAGTTTTTTTAAAAGTTGAATTAATTAAAGAAACTTTCATTTAATTCCGCCCAGTCTTGCTTTCAGAATGTCTCTATCTTTTTTTGCATCACCGCATGAGTTAACTATTATAATTGTATCTTTACTTAGTTTTGGAGCAGCTTTAATTGCTTCGGCAAAAGCATGGCTTGGTTCCAAACTAGGGTTAATTTTTTCAAGTTTTGTTACCAACTTATAGGCATTTAAAGCCTCCTCATCTGTAGCAGATGTATATCTCGCCCTTCTAGTATCTTTCAAAAAGCAGTGCATAGGAGAAACACCAGGGTAGTCTAATCCTGCCGATATAGATTCGGTTTGATTAATTTGTCCTTCAGAGTTTTGACAAACATAAGCTGCCGCTCCATGAAGAATTCCAAGTTTTGCACCACTTGTTAAAGGTGCGGCATGTAACTTTGAATTTTCAGGACCACCAGCCTCAACTCCAATAAGTTCAATTTGTTTTTTATTATAATCAATAAATTCACTCCAGAAACCATACGCAGAACTTCCACCACCTACGCAGTTAATTAATTTTATTTTTTTAGGCATTTTTTTAAATTCTGATTTAATTTGAATTTTTAATTCTCTTGAAATTTGAGCTGTACTCCAACCGCAAATTTTAACAAATATGTTAGGACCAACAGTGGAACCAACACACATATGAGTGTTGTCACAGTTTGAAACCCAGTATCTCATACACTCGCTAACGGCATCAACAAGTGTAGCGCTTCCTGAATAAACTGGCACAATTTCAGCACCATTTTTTTTCATTGCATCAACATTAGGCTTTTGTCTTTTCATGTCTTTTGCGCCCATGAATATTTTACACTTAAGGCCAAATTTTTTAGCTGCCATACTCAACATTTTTCCGGCATAGCCAGCACCTGTATCTCCTACTATATATTTTTTACCTGCTTTTTTAGCGATTAGACAGTGAACAGTGGCTCCAAAAATTTTATGGGCACCTCCGTTCGCCTCAGACACCATTTTAGCGTATATTTGAGCTCCACCTAGGTGGTTAGATAAATTTTGAAGTTTTATAAATGAAGTAGGAGAACCAATATAATTTTTGAAGTAAAAATCTCTTTGTTTTAAGAATTTTTTATCATGTCTTAGTTTTTCAAAAAGAACTGTTAAATCTTCAATGGGTTTTTTTAAAGTTTCTGGAATAAAGTTTCCTCCAAATTTACCTCCCCAAAAACCATTCTTGTCATGTTGATCTATTAGTGGAACTCTTTTTTTAAGTTTCATCATTAATTTGTTTAATTTTGTTTAAAAAAATATTAATTTTTGAAATATCTTTTACTCCAGATGTTTCTAAACCTCCGGAAATATCTACAATGTCTGCTATTTCTTTATAACTTTCAAGATTATCTTCTATTTGAATGTTTCCGGCCAGCATTAATTCTTTATTTATATTAAGGTCTTTAATTAATTGGTGATCAAAAGATAAGCTTTTTTCATAACCTTTACTGTCGAATAAAACTATATCTGCAAGCTCATTGTATTCTATTTGTTTTACGACATCATTTTGATTTTTGACAGTGATTGCAACAATAATTTTTTTCTTATATTTTTCTTTAATAAACCTTATCTCGTTTGAAGAACAATCATAAATTTGATAATAGTCAAAAGGTAAGTTTTTTATTTTTTCTAAAATTTCTTCATTAGGATTAACTAGTACAGCAACATATTTAGAATTTTTTTTATCAATCTTTAAAAGATTTTCTAGTCTACCAAAATCAACAAATCTTTTTGATTTTGGATAGTTAACAATAAAGCCAATGTATTCAGGTGAGTTAAGGTGTGTTGTTAAATGTTCTAAAGTTTTTGAATCTGAGATTCCACAAATTTTTGATTTCATTTATTCAATGGATGACAGTATGTTTTTTATATTTTGCTTTGGGTCTCCTTTGGTGATTGGTCGACCAATTATTAGACAATCACTACCTGCTTTAATAGCTTGATTAGCATTCATAGTTCTTTTTTGATCATCTTGATTGTCATTCATTCTAATACCGGGTGTGAAACATTTGAGATTAGGTGCAATTTTTTTAATTATTTTTATTTCTAAAGGACTGCAGATGACTCCATATAAATTGGCATCAACTGCAATTTTAATTAGTCTTTCAACTTGATTTTCAACTTTATCTCTAAATCCTAAACTTGATAAATCTTCATCATTAAAACTTGTTAAAACAGAAACACCTAATAACTTTAAATTTATCTTTTGAGATACTACATTTGCAACTTTAAGAGCATCTAAACCATTAAGTAAATGTACTGTTGCATAAGCTACTTTTAATTTTTCTAGTGATTTAATTGATTCAATAAGAGTATTCTTTATATCATAAAACTTACCATCATAAAAAATAGGTTTATTGAATTTTGAAAGTTCTCTTATGTCTTCAGGGCTTCTTTGAGTTATGTATTGTAGTCCAATTTTTATTCCAGAAATATCTTTATGAATTAAATCTAATAAACTTAGTATTTCTTTTTGACTTGATACATCGCAGGCTACAAAAATATTTTTATTCGTCATTATTTAATTTTTTAAACAAATCTTTCGCCATTTTAAAGTGAATTGTTTTTTTCTCTGGAGTTGCTACTTTCTCTCCAGTTTTTGGGTTTCTTGATATTCTTGCTTTTTGGGTATGTGTTGACCACATTCCAAATCCTCTCAATTCAACCCTTTCACCTCTTTTTAGAGAATTTTTAATTTCAGTCAAAAAAATATTTAAAAACTTTTCTAAATCTCTTTTTAAAAAATTTGGAAAGTTATCTGTAAGTTGTTTTAGAAGCTTTGATTTTACAATAGCCAATTTAGGTTATTCTTCTTTATTTTCTTTTTCTTTTACATCTAACTGGTCAGATAATGATGAAAAAGGCAGATTTTTTCCAGAAAGAGGAGAGCTAAATTTTGATACAGCCTCTTTATTCTGAAGTTCTTCAAGTAATTTTATACTCAGTGTGACTTTTCTTTTTTCCATGTCCAGTTCGGCAATTGCAGCATCTATTCTTTCACCACCAACAAATCTTGTAGGTCTTGCGTCAGCAGCATTTATAGCAATTTGTGACTTTTTAATAACAAAATCCATCTCACATCCCTCAGGCTTAACAATTAAACCTTTATTATCTGATGAAGAAACCTTTACTGTAATGGTGCTGTTAATTTTTTTATCTTTAAACCAGTCAAAAGGATCTGGCTGAGATTGTTTCAAGCCAACTCTTACTTTTTGTTGATCTAGTTTTATTTCTAGAACTTTAACTTTAAGTTTATCCCCTTTTTTGTATTTTTTAAGCTCTTCCTCGCCATTATTAGAATATGTAAGATCATTACAGTGTAAAAATGCATCAATATCTAAATCATTAATTTTTACATAAATTGCATATTCATTAATACTGTTAACAGAACCTTCAATTTCAGTTCCTACAGGATATTTTTTTTCTAAAATTGAAAAAGGATTTTCTAGTGTTAACTTATGAGATATAGCCACTCTTCTTTTTTCTTTATCTATCTCTGTTATAATACAATCAATTTCATCTCCAACTTTAAACATTTTTTTTACTGATGGATTTTTTTTAGTCCAACTTAATTCACTTGAGTGTAGCAGAGTACTTAAGCCTGGCTCTAATTCACAAAAAGCACCAAAGTCCATTAATTTAACTACTTTAACTTTATATTTTTTATTTAATTCATAATTTAAAATATGGTCAAAAGGATCTGGTGATAGTTGTTTTATACTGCATCCAACTTGTAGCTTATCTAGATCTACAGTAATTACTTTAAGATCATGCTTTTCGCCTATATTAAATATTTCATCTGGATGATTAACTCTTGAATAAGAAATTTCTTGAAGATGAACAAGAACGTCAAGTGTTCCATCTACATCAAAAAAACAACCAAAACTACTGTAGCCTTTAACAGTTGCACCTTTAATAATGTCCCCAACTTTAAATTTTTCTACTATAATTTTTTTATCTTCCTTCTTAAAAGAAGAAATTATTTCTCTACGAGATACACAAGCATTTCCACGAATTTTATCTAGTTTTATTAATTTAAACTTTTGTGGCTCATGCATTAGATGAGATATATCTTTTAAAGGTTTGTCTGAAATTTGAGAACCAGGGCAAAACATTAATGAACCAGTCTCAATATGTTCAACAATGGCACCACCTTTACATTTTGAAGTAATCTTACCCATAATTGGTTCTTCTTTTTCATAAGCCTCAACCAACTTATCCCATCCTTTAATTTTTTGAGCTTTACTAGCAGAAACTAATACTTCTCCATTCTTATCTTCAATTCTTTCAAGTAAAACTGAAATTTTTTCTCCAACTTTAGCTTTTTCAAGTAAACCCATACTTTTTAATTCGTTTATATCTAGAACGGGCTCACTTTTTAGCCCCTCTATAAAAAGAAATACAAATTTATCGGTAACTTTATTGATTTTACCTTCTATGATTGATCCTTCTGTAATTTTGTTTTTAGAAAGTTGGCTATTAAGTAGTTTTTCAAATTCTATTGATGCTGAAGTTTTTAATTCGTTATAAATTTCCATTAAGCTTTAAGTTTCCTATCCATAATATGCTTTATTTTTTTAAAACAGGTTGTCTTACTTAATTTAGTTGTATTAATCAAGGTAGAATCTTTAGTTTTTAATAATGGGCCATATTTCCTTTGTTTATCAGAAAAATCTCTTGTTTTTATTGATTTTAGCACATCATTGTAGGTTATTTTCTTGTTGAGTTTCTTGTATTCTTTAAAACGTCTTATTGCTCTAGCTTTAATACTAGCTGTTATAAAAAATTTAAACATAGCATCTTTCATAATTACGCTCGTAATATCTCTTCCATCTAAAATACTACCAGAATATTTTTTAGGGGGTTCGTAGGCGCATTTTTTTTGGAAATTATGTACAATTTTTCTAATTTTATTATCTTTGGCAATTATAGAGGCAGATACGGCAACATCATCAGCTAACAGACTGTTGCTTTTTAAATATTTTATTTTTAAATATTTTATTTTTTTTTTAATTAATGAATATTTAAATCCTTTAGGATTTTGGAGATTAAGCTTACCAATATATCTGTATATTTTACCTGTATCTAAATAAAAAAGATTATAATGTTTTGCAATTAATTTAGCTTGAGTACCTGCTCCCGCTGCAGCAGGCGAGTCAATCGCTACTGTTATTAATTTTTTTTTTTTCATTTTATTTTACCTCCCAAATTTTTAATTATTTTTAAAAAATTTGGAAATGAAGTATTAATTGAATCTGCGTCATTAATAGTCCAGTTGCCACCAAAAGCAAGACCTGCAATCGTAGACATCATAAATATTCTATGATCCTTCAAGTAGTTTTTTATTTTATACGTTTTAACAAGTTTTAAATTAGGATTTCCAAAAATTTTAATAGAATGATCTGTTAATTTTGTTTTTATACCCATCATATTTAAAATTTTTGATCCCAATTTAAGTCTTGGACTTTCTTTTTGATTAAGTTCAGATAAATTTTTAAAAAAAGACACACCTTTTGATTTTGCTGCAACTAAGAAAATTATCAAAAACTCGTCTATAGCGCTGCTATTGTATTTAATTGGACAATTAATTGCTTTTAAATTTTTTATAGATTTAACAGAAATATCAGCAATTTTTTCTCCTTTATAATATTTAATATTTTTAAAAATAATTTTAGCACCCATTTTATTTAAAATACTTATGCAGCCCGTTCTAGTGGGGTTTATGTTGACATTTTTAATAGTTAGTTTTGAATTTTTTGAAAGGATAGTTAGTACTAAAAAAAAAGCACTACTACTTATATCCGATGGAATATCGTAGTTAAAAGAAGAAATCTCATCTTTTTTTTTAATTTCAATTGAAGTTAATTTTTTCTTTCTTTGTACTTTGATGGGAATCTTAAGGTATTTAAATAAAATTTCTGTATGATTTCTTGAATTAAGAGCAATAATTTTAGTAGTTCCAGGAGCATTTAATGCAGCTAACATTACGCAGCTTTTAATTTGAGCGCTACCTTTTGTTTCGTAATATTTTATTGGTTTTATTGATTCTCCCCCTTTAATGAAAATTGGAAGAGTGCCTTTATCTTTAGGATAAAAATTTGCGCCAAATTTTTTTAAAGGGTTAATAACTCTTGAAAAGTCACGTTTTGATAGACTTCTATCTCCAATTAATTTTATTTTGAAAGGAGAGCGAATTAGTAGAGCCAATATAAGTCTACCTAGTGTTCCACTGTTGCCAGCATTTAAAGTTAAGTTTTTTTTATAATTAAAACTGTTAATTCCTTTTCCAATAATTTCACAGTATCTTTTATTTAAATTAATTTTTACGCCAAGCTTTTTTAAACATTTTAAAGTAAACAAAACATCTTCCGACATTAATAGGTTGTAAGCTTTCGACTTTCCCTTAGCTTGAGAAGCTAATAACGCCCATCTTATTGACAAGCTTTTATCTCCATCAACAGTAATTGTTTTATTAAAATTTTTAATCTTATCGTTTATAAAAATAACTTTATTCATTTACAAAGTTTTAATTAAATTTAAATGATTCACCAAAATAGTGTGATTTTGCTTTATCATTATTTATCAACTCAGATGGAGTGCCTTGTGCAATAATCTTGCAATCTGATAAAATTATAGCCACATCTACGCACGATAATAAATCTCTAGCTTGGTGGTCGCAAATACATATGCCAATATTGTTTTCTGCTTGTAAATTAACAATTAATTGTTGCAACATTTTTATTGTTAAAACATCAAGAGCAGCAAAGCATTCGTCTAAAAGAAGAACTTTAGGATTTCCCAATAGAGCCAATGCAATAACTAACTTTTTTCTCTGCCCACCTGAAAGAAATTTTGCTTTAATATTAGTAATAGAGTCTAATTCAAATTTTGAAATTAAATCATTTACTTTAAAAATTCTTCTGCTGGGGTCTGTAATTAAAATTTCAGCAATTGCATTTAGATTTTCTATTAGTGTAAGATCATGAAAATAACCACCGTACTGTGGTACATAGCCTATCTTAAATTTTGTAGTTCTTAAATAAATAGGATAATTAGTTGCATCGATATTATTAAAAAATATTGAACCGCCATCAGGCTTAGTTTGTCCAGTAATAAGGTTAAAAATTGTAGATTTGCCAACCCCATTTGGCCCCAACATTCCAAGTATTTCACCTTCATTAATATTGAAACTAACATCTTTAAGTATTTTTCTTTTACCAAAAGATAATGATATTTTATTTAAAGACACAAGTGCTTTATTTTTTTTAAAAGATTTTATTCTAAATTTTTTAATTATTGCCACTTTTTATTTATTAATTATTTTTATTTTTTTATTTTCATTAATCATGAAAATTTTAGAGTTTTTTGTTATTAAGTCAATTTCTATTGTGTCTGCTTCAAGCTTTACATCTTTGTTTTGATATATGACATTCTCAGAAACTTTTGCAAAATTATTAGCTATAGATATAATAAATTTTTCACTATTAATTACGTTATCTAAATGCTTAATCTCTACTTTATTAAAAAAAGTAGTTTCATAATTTATGTTATTATAAGTTGCATACTTTGAAGAGACAAAAATTGGTTCTTTATTTAACATAGTAATTTTAGCATTTACTACTTGCATATTTATCATATTACTATTTTCTAAATTTATTTCACTGTACTTTGAGTTAATTATATACTCGTTTCCCAGGGTATCTTTAGAAACATATCTTAGATCATTAATTAAATTAGAATTTTTATCTACTTTTTTAAGCTCTTCATCCTCAGAAATAATTTTATCTTCCTTTTGTGGGGTTAAAATTTTATTTGTTTTAATGTTTTTTTCACTTTTAAAATAAATTTTATATGTAAAAAAAATTAAAAAAATAACCAATAAAAGTAAAATTATTTGAATAGAAACTTTTTTCCACATTTAATGTATATTCGCTTCAAGAATATTGTGAATGTGTAAGATTCCAACTGTTTTGTTCTTTATATTTTTGTTAGTTACAAATAGACAGGTAATTTTTTGATCATTCATCAAACTTAAAGCTTTTGCTGCTAAAATGTTTTTATCTATGCTGATTGGGTTTTTCGTCATTACTTTTTTAACTTTTAAGTTCTGTAAATCTTTATTTTTTTGACTAGCTCTTCTTATCTGTCCATCTGTAATTATTCCCGTGGTTTTTCCTAGCTTATTTTTTACAATCAAAACACCAAGTTTTTTATTTGTTATTATTTTAAGTGCATCTCTCATTTTTTGGTTTTCATTTATAAAAGGAATTTTACTACCAGTTATCATTAAATCTTCTGCGGTTTTAAGTTGAGCTCCTAGATTTCCACTCGGATGGAGTCTAGAAAAATCATATCTATTAAATTTTTTCTTACTTAAGCTTGCTACAGCTAGAGCATCTCCGATTGCTAATTGAATGCTTGTGCTTGCAGTTGGCACTATACCTAGTCCTGCCTCTTTAACTTCGGGAATATATAATTTTATATCTGAGGCCTTATATAATGTTGAATTTTTTTTTGAAACAATGCCAATTAATTTTATTTTATTTCTATTTGCATATTGAATTATATTTTTTAATTCTTGAGTTTCACCTGAATAACTAATTAAAATAAGAATATCTTTTTTTGAAATACTTCCTAAGTCTCCATGAGAACAATCGCTGGCTGAAAGAGCAAAGGCAGGACTTCCAACGGATGAAAGTGTTGCAGCAATTTTCGATGCTATTAAGCCACTTTTGCCAACTCCACACAATATAGTTTTGGATTGACATTTAACGATTGCATTTACTGCTTGATCAAAAGAATTATTTAATGAGTTCTTTAATTTTTTTAAAGCTTCTATTTCTAGTTCAATTACATTTTTTGCTATTTTTCTGTAGTTTTCTTTTTTCATTTAGTGAGACCAGATATCATCTTTAAATGAAGCTAGATCCAAATCAACTCTAGTTTGTAAAAATTTTAAACAATTTTTGTATAAATCTATTCTCTTTTCTCTAATAAGAATTTTATTAAGTTCATTATGAATTTTATGAAGATATATAACATCATTAGCACAATATTTTAATTGAGCTTGTGTAAGTTCGCCACCAAAATCAGAACTTTGAAATTGTTTACTAATATCAATATTAATAAATTCTTTTATTAGAGTTTTTAACGAGTGACTATCTGAGTAAGATCTAGCTAACTTTGAAGCTATTTTAGTGTCTAAAATATTTTCAACATTAACTTTTAAGTAATATTTTATATGAGCCATATCGGCTCTCCCATAATGAAATATTTTAGTAATAGATTTATTCTCAAATAATTTTACTAGGTTAGGAGCTTCAAATTTTTCTCTATCAAGCTGAATTATGTGTGCGTCAAGATTTCCAGATGAGATTTGAATTAAACAAAGAGGATCTCTTTTTACATCAAGACCCATGAACTCGCCATCTATCGCAACAATGTTGCCTAACTCAACATCTGCTGGTATATCTACTTTATGAAGTTTAATATCAATATTCATTTTTAATTATATATATATGAAACCAAAAAATTGTCTAATTTTTGGCGCTAGCGGTCAAATAGGTCGTCATTTAATTAGAAAGTTAACAAAAAATAATTACAAAGTCACTGCAGTTACAAGAAACCTTCATCAAAAAGGTTATATATTAAAAACACAAGCATCTGCTGGGTGGATTGATTGTGTAGAGACAAATATTTTTGATGAAAAAAAATTAAGAGATTTAATTAGAAACGCAGATGTATGCATTAATATGATTGGTATATTATATGAAAAAGGTAATTTTAATTCTTTTCAAGTTATTCATTCAGACTTTCCATATTTATTATCAAAAATCTGTAAGGAATTTAATGTTAAACAATTTATTCAGTTATCATCTCTTGGTATTGATAAGGCTAAAGATTCAAACTATGCAAAAAGTAAATTAGAGGGTGAAATTAATATTAAAAATAATTTTCCAAACTCAGTTATTCTAAGGCCATCAGTTGTTTATTCTATAGATGATAATTTTACTACGAACTTAATGACACTACTAAACAGAATGCCTTTTTTTCCAATTTATTACAATGGTAATACAAAATTTATGCCAATACATGTTTCAGATTTAACAGAAATTATTTTTCAAGTGATTGATAAAAAAATAAATTCAATGACAATTGAATGTGTTGGTGGTGAGGTTATTACTTTTAAAGAAATTTTAAAAAAATTATTAAAACTTATAGATAAAAAAAGAATTATAGTTCCCTTGCCTTTGACTATTGCAAAACTGTCTTCTAAAATTTTACAAAAATTACCCAAACCATTAATAACTGAAGATCAGCTAAGACTACTCGCTTATGATAATATTTCTTCAGGTGATTACAAAACTAATTTTGATATAGGCATTCCAAGTAAATCTATATTTGATAAAGAGGTAAAAAAATATTGCTTCATGTGGAGAGAGGCTGGTCAGTTTTCTACAAATAGATATGTTAAAAATTAAATATATATAATTTTAAAATGATAATTAGTTTTATTTATTTTATAATATTCTTAATCTTTATTTTTTTAATGTCTTTAGTGGTTAAGTCTATTAACAGAGGCATAAAAGCAAAAAATAATATTAAAAGTATTCAAGATAATAATAAAAAAAATTACTAAAAATTAAGCAGACTTAATATTTTTTTCCGCAAATTGAGAAACTTCATCTTCTTTGTTATCAACTTCTTCTTTTTTATTTTTTGGTTGCTGAAAGGCATAAAGCAAATGGAGCTTGCAATATGAAAAATCTTTTAAAGAAGATCTTCCACAAAAATAAAAAGAACTCTCGTCTGGATGGCCAACGGGCCATTTACATGAACTGTCATCCAGTTGTTCTAGACTCTTGGGATTTTCAGGTTCAAAATCTTTTTCTATCAGTAGTGATTTAAATTTACTTTTTCTTCCTCGTTTTTGACTTTCATTTTCTTCAGAATTTAATCTATTTGGGTTGTGATTTTTAGAAAAACTTTTCCCTTTAATTTTTGCGGACAAATTAAGCCTATGTGCCTTACCAATAACTGCATTTCTACTTATTCCACCTATTATTTCTGCAATTTGACTTGCTGTATTGCCTTTTCCCCACAATTCTTTTAATTTTTCAACTTTTTTAGGATCTTTCCAGCTCATAATTTCTATATATTGTGTGCTAAATTAATTTATATCTACATACAGATACTCACAATAAATAAATTAATTCAAGCAAATTTATCGTTTTTTTCACAAAACTATTAAAAAAACGTTAAATATATTTACTTATGGTTGAATTACAAAATAAATATGAAATCAGAACACGTCACTTTGGCTTAATAAACTGGATTGGTTTTAAAAGTTTATGGCTTAAGGAATGTAATAGATTTTTAGTGGTATGGCAGCAAACTTTATTATCACCTTTAGTATCTAGCTTGTTATTTTTATCAGTTCTAACACTTGCTTTGGGTAATGAGAAAGGGGATGTGCTTGGTTATCCTTTTATTAGTTTTTTAGCACCAGGATTAATTGCAATGAGTATATTGACTCAATCTTTTAGTCACTCGGTGTCATCTTTAATGATTGGAAAAATTCAAGGAAATATTGTTGATATGCTTTATGCACCTTTATCTGCTTTAGAGGTGTCCATGGCCATAATATTAGCAGCAACAACTAGAAGTTTACTTATTGCAATAATTTCAATTTTAATTTTTTCATTTATAATTGAAATGCATATTTATAGTATAGTTTATATTTTTATTTTTGCTTTTTTAGGATCTTTTATTCTTGGTGCATTAGGTTTTATTACAGGGCTTTGGGCTGAAAAATTTGATCATACAGCAACAGTAACAAACTTTGTGATAACTCCATTAAGTTTTCTATCAGGGGTTTTTTATTCTATAGATAAACTTCCTCCCTTTTTCTTGGTGATAAGTAGTTTTAATCCTTTTTTTTATGTGATTGATGGTTTTAGATATGGATTTTTAGGTGTATCTGATGGATCAATAATTGTTGGAATAATATATTTAACAGTATTAGCTTTTATAATCGGCTTTATAGCTTTTTACCTTTATAAAAAAGGTTATAAAATTAAATCATAAAATGAGCTCTTTAGCTAAAAATTATAATAGGAGAAAAATTTCATTTACAAAAGGTAATGGAAGCTTTCTTTATTCAACTAATGGAAAAAAATATTTAGACTTTGTGCAAGGTATAGCGGTTAATTCACTTGGTCATGCAAACCCATATTTAATAAAAGCTATAAACAAACAAGCAAAAAAACTTTGGCACGTTTCAAATTCATTTATTATACCTGAGGGAGAAAAGTTAGCTAGAAGACTTACTCAAAAAACTTTTGCTGATTCGATAATATTTCAAAATAGTGGAGCAGAAGCAACAGAAGCAGCAATAAAAGCGGCTAGAAGATATTTCTATTCAGTTGGCCAACCTAAAAAAAATAGAATTCTCTGTGTAAAAAATTCTTTTCATGGAAGAACCTTAGCAACGATTTATGCTAGTGGATCAAAAAAAATGACAGAAGGATTTGGCCCAAAGATTGATGGTTTTGATCACTTTCAATTTGGTGATCACAAGGCATTAAAAAAATCTATAACAAACAGAACAGCAGCCATTATGATTGAAACCATTATGGGTGAAGGTGGAATTAAAGTTATTCCAGATTGGTGTCTAAAGGAAATGAGAAAAATTTGTGATCAAAGAAAAATCTTATTAATTTTAGATGAAGTTCAATGTGGAGTAGGAAGATCAGGAAACTTTTTTGCATTTGAAAATTCAAAAATTAAACCTGATATTGTACCAATAGCAAAAGGTATTGGAGGAGGATTTCCACTTGGTGCAGTTTTAATGAATAAAAAAGTAGCTTCAGGAATGACTGTGGGAACGCACGGATCTACATTTGGAGGCAATCCTTTAGCAATGTCAGTTGGAAATGCAGTATTAGATCAAATATTTAAAAAAGGATTTCTTAAAAATATTCAAAATTTATCAAAATATTTTCACACAGAGCTAAATAAAATAAAAAGAGAATTTCCCAAAATAATTAAAGAAGTAAGGGGAGTTGGTTTTTTAATAGGTTTACAATTATTTAATGATCAGACAAAGTTTATTAAAAAATTGATGGATAATAAGCTATTAACAATTAGAGCTGCTGAAAATGTAGTAAGAATATTGCCACCTCTTAATGTTAAAAAAAAAGAAATAGATTTAGCTATTAAGATTATAAAAAAAGTTTGTGATAATTATAAATAAAAATGAAACATTTTATTAATCTTCAGGATATACATGCATCTGATCTTAGAAAAATAATTTTAGATGCAAAAAAAAGAAAAAAAAAAGAAAAAATTTTAATACTTTAGATTCAGACAAAGATAATTTGCTTAAAGGAAAACTGCTTATTCAAATGTTTGAAAAATCAAGTTTAAGAACAAGAATAAGTTTTTATCTTGCAATAAAACAATTGGGTGGGGGTGTATTAACTTTAAGGCCTGATGAGCTTCATTTAGCAAAAGGTGGTGAAAGCTTAGCCGATACGGCAAAAGTTTTATCGACTTACGGTAATGGCTTCATATTGAGAACTGATAATGATAAAAAATTAGAAGAATTTAAAAAGCATTTAACTATTCCAATTATTAATGGTTTAAGCCCATCATCACATCCCACACAAGTGTTATCTGATATATTCACTATTGAAGAGATTAAAAAGAAACCCATTTCAAAATTAAATATTAGCTGGATAGGAGATTCCAATAATGTTCTTAATAGTTTAATTGCAGCATCAGTTAAATTTTCATTTAAATTAAATATCGGTTGTCCTACAAAATACAAACCTAAAAAATTTATTTTAGATTGGGTTAAAAAAAATAAAAGAAAAATTTATATTTTTAATAATGCTAAAAAAGCTGTAATGAATGCTGATGTTATTTTTTCAGATAAAGTTGTTTCTTTAAATGATAAGGTAAATAAAACTAAAAAAGTAAAAGATTTTAAGAATTTTAAAATTAATTCTAAGTTAATGAGTTTTGCAAAAAAGGACGCAATTTTTTTACATTGTTTACCAAGAAGTTCTGAAGTTGCAGATAATGTTTTTTTAGGAAAGCAATCAAAAGTGTGGCAACAAGCTCTTAATAGAGTTTATGTCCAAAAAAGTATTTTATTATATTGTTTTGGAAAATTAAGGTAGTGGCTTTGGGTTGTCATTATTTTGGTTTAAATATATTATAACAGAAGCCCTATCTTTTTCTTTCTTTAATCCAGTGTAAGCCATTTTTGTTCCTTTGATCCAGGTAGCTGGTTTAATTAAAAAACCATTTAACTCTTCAAATGTCCATTCCTTGCCATACGATGCTAAAGCTTTAGAATATTTATAATCTGAAATATCTCCCACAGTCCTCCCAACAACATTATAAAGAGCTGGTCCAATTTTATTTTTACCACCCATATTTATAGAATGGCACGCGGCACATTTTTTAAAAACTTTTTTTCCTGTATCAAGATCTCCTAATGTCATAAGTGCAGCGATATCAATTTTTTTAGCTGCATTAGATGTGCTAGTTGTTGATTGAACTACCACCTCCACTTTATATCCAGGATTCTCAGGCTTCTCTACATGGAACAAGCTATCTGAAACTTTATCCAGACCAATAATGATTGCTACAACGAGTATAACTGCAGCTACAATTTTATTTATTTCAAACGAATCCATTTATTTTTATTATTTACGACGTATAACATGATAATTTAAAAAAATACCTAATTTTTAGAATATTATTTTGCGTCGGTTAGACGCATAAATCTGTTAAGTTAATTTATGCCTAAAACATTAATTTTAATTCCATCTAGAATGTCTGCAACTAGACTTCCAGGCAAACCTCTTTTAAAGATCAATAATTTATCAATTATTTCACACGTTGTTAGTAAAGCAAAAAATGCAGGAATAGGTAGAGTTGTTGTATGCGCAGAAGATCAATCAATATTAGAAGATGTTGTGAAAAATGGAGGAGAAGCAGTGCTAACGGGCAATCATCATAAGTCGGGAACAGATAGAATATTTGAAGGTTATCAAAAATTAGAAATCAGAGATGTTGACTATATTTTAAATGTACAGGGCGATGAACCTTCAATAGATGAAAATGATATTATAAATTTAAATAGTATGATGATTAAAACTAATTCAAATATTGGAACTTTAGGCGCAGAAATTAAAAATAATAAAATATTTAATAACAAAAATATTGTCAAAGTAGTAACTGAAGAAAAATTAAGTAGTAAAAATTCATCTTTAGCAATATCATTTAAAAGAAATCATATTTTTAAAGAAGAAGAAAATATTTATCATCATATTGGTGTATATGCTTATAGTGTTAAGACTTTGCAGAAATTTGTAAAATTAAATCAAACTCAAAGTGAAATAGAAAATAGACTAGAACAACTTAGAGCATTAGACAATGATTTAAAGATTAATGTAACTTTAGCAAAATTTTCACCAATTGGTGTTGATACAAAAGAAGATTATCTAGCCTTAAAAAAAAATATGGAATATAAATCTTAAAATGAAAATACTTTATCAAGGTTCACCGGGAGCATACTCGCACTTGGCTGCATTAGAGGTTTACCCAGGTGCTGAAATTATACCCTGTAAAACTTTTGATGAGTGTTTTTCTAGAGCACAAGAAGATGAAAAATTAAAAATCATCATACCTGAGTCAAATAAAACAACAGGTAATATTGGAATTGAATATTTAATATTTAAATATCGTTTAAATATCTATGCAGAATATTTTCATAAGATTGAACATAATTTATTAGGTTTACCAGGAGCTAAAATAGCTGATATTAAAAATGTATTATCACATGCTCAAGGGTTATCTCAATGTTCAAATTTTATTAAAGAAAATAATTTTATAGAAAACGTAAGAGCAGATACGGCAGGATCAGCAGAGCTAGTTGCGAAAAATAAAAAAATATCTGATGGTGCAATTGCCTCAAAATTAAGTGCAAAAATTTATAAATTAGACATTGTTTCTTCTAACATTGAAAATGAAAAAGGTAATACTACCAGATTTTTAATTATGGGTAAATCTATTCATCAGCCAGAATTAGAGAAAAAGAAATATATTACTTCTTTTTTATTTAAATTAAAAAGTAAACCGGCTGCATTGTATCAATCGCTTGGAGGTTTTGCTATTAACGGTGTCAATTTAACTAAACTTCAAAGCTATCCTGAGACAAATTCATTTACTTCTTATTTTTTTCTTTGTGATTTAGATGGACATATTGAAGATCAAAAAGTTCAAAAATCCCTAGAAGAATTAGGATTACATTGTGAAGATTTTCACGTCTTAGGTGTTTTTCAGGCAGATCAATTTCGTCAAAAATAATTTTTAAACTTTTATTGTAGATTAGAAAACATAACTGCTATAATAGTTTTTGGAGGCTAGAGGTGAATGCTGCTTGAACCCGACCAGATCTTAACGGAAGCAATCGTAGAGACAGTTATTCAGGTTCTAGTCTCCTTTATAAAATGACAAATAATTCAAAAGTTTTAGCTTTAAAATATAGACCTCAATTATTTGAGGATCTTATAGGGCAAGATATTATTGCCGAGACAATTTTTAATTCTATAAAAGAAAACAAAGTACCAAATGCCTATCTTTTTACAGGAATTAGAGGTGTAGGAAAAACAACAATTGCACGAATAATAGCCAAATCTCTCAATTGTTCAAATGGAGTACAAAAAATTTGTAAAGAAAAATTATGTGAAAATTGTAACGCAATAACAAATTCAAATCACATTGATGTTTTGGAGATGGATGCAGCAAGCAAAACAGGTGTAGACGATGTAAGAGATTTAATTGAATTTTCTAGATATGGACCAACTACAGCAAAGTATAAAATATTCATTATAGATGAAGTACACATGCTGAGTAAGCAGGCATTTAATGCATTGCTTAAAACTTTAGAAGAGCCTCCTGAATATTTAAAATTTATTTTTGCAACCACTGAAATAAAAAAAATTCCAATTACTGTTATTTCAAGATGTCAAAGGTTTGATTTATCAAGAGTAAAATCAAATGAGCTATTAGAATTTATTAAAAAAGTTAAAGATAAAGAAAAAGGAAAAGTTTCAGATGAAGCCTTAAAGCTTATTGTTAAAATTTCAGAAGGATCTGTAAGAGATGCCTTATCACTTTTGGACAGAGCATTGTTAAGTTTAAACAATGAAAAAGAGCTTGATTTATTAGGTGCTCAAAAAATATTTGGATATTTTGATAAATCTCAATTAATAAATTTATTTAAACTTATATTTCAAGGAGAAGAAAAAAAAGTTTTAAATATGTATAGATCGATTTATGACCAAGGTATTGAACCAAAAATATTTTTAAATGATTTTTTAGAAATTTTATATTATTTTAAAAATATTGAATCTTTAAAAATTGATGGAACAAATTTTTCTTTAAATGATGAAGAATTTAAAACAATTAAAGAAATTTCTAAAAATATATCTACCGAGATATTAATTTTATTTTGGCAATTTAGTATTAAAACCTTAGGTGAGTTGGACATTGTGTCCAACCAAAATCTTTCAATTGAAATGTTTTTAATACGACTGATACATTTAAGGAGTTTTTCAAGCATTTCTCAATCAATTAGTAGATCTAATGCTTCTGAGGAGATTAAAATAAATAAAGAAAATCAAATTAATATAAAAAATATAGAACATGAAGAGAATGATTTATTTGATTTAAAAAATAAAACTATCGGTCAAATTAAAAATACCAATCAAGAAAAACAACCAGTACAAAATATTAAAAATGATACAAATCATGAACAAAGTATAATGATTAATTCATTTGATGATTTATTAAAAATTTGTACATTAAAAAAAGAAATTAAATTAAAGTATGAAATAGAGAAGAATGTAAATTTAGTTAGTTTCGAAAATCAAAGAATTGAAATTTCTTTTAATGAAAATTTAGATAAAGAATTTATTAAAATTATATCTTTAAAACTGCATGAATGGACTGGTAATAGGTGGATTATTACTTTGTCTAAAAAAAAAGGTGATATTTCTATAAAAGAAAAAGAAGAATCCTTAAAAAAAGACAATTTAGATAAAATTAAAAAGGGACCAATATATAAAAATGTTTTGAATTCTTTCCCAGATGCAGAATTAATTGATATTGAAAATTCAGGATTAGATAATGACTGATTTTTCAAAAATTTTGAATCAGGCAAAAGAAATAGAGTCTAAGATGAAAGAAAGTCAGGAAAAAATTAAAAATATTACTGCTGAAGGAATTTCAGGTGCAAATTCTGTTAAAGTATTATTAAGTGGAGACGGAGAGATATTGAAAATTAAAATATCGGATGAAATGATGAAAGAAGAAAAATCAATAATTGAAGATTTGATCAAAGCAGCGCACAATAACGCTAAGGCTCAACTCAAAGTAAAGACCGCTGAAGAAATTTCTAAGGTCACAGGAGGAATTGGAATCCCCGGATTTAAATTTCCATTTTAGTTTCTATGCAAAATATTAATGAGATTGATGAACTGGTTAAATTTATTTCAAAGTTGCCAGGCCTTGGACCAAAATCTGCAAAAAGAATTGTTCTTAAATTAATTAATAATAGAGATGAATTGATGAAGCCAATGACTAACGCATTAACTCAAGTATATAAAAATATATCAAGATGTAATACTTGTGGTGCATTAAAATCTAACTCTTTAGGGTGTAATAATTGTGAAAATAATACTAATAAATATAACAAAATTTGTGTAGTTGAAAATATTGCAGATCAATGGAGTATTGAAAACTCAAGTATATACCAGGGATATTTTCATATCTTAGGTGGAACTATTTCATCGTATGGACAAAGGAAGGAAGATCTTTTAATAAATTCATTAGTAGAAAGAGCAAAAAGAAAAGAAATTGAAGAAGTTATTATTGCAACTAGTGCTACAGTAGAGGGTCAAACTACTGCTTATTATATTCAAGACAGTCTTAAGGAAGCAAGTGTAAAAGTTTCAAAATTAGCTCAGGGTTTGCCAGTGGGTGGTGAAATAGAAAGTTTAGATGATGGAACTTTGTTTTCTGCTTTTAAAAATAGAACTGGAATAAAGACTAGTTCAGATTAATTTTTTTTAATTAATCTGTTTAAATGTAAAAGAGGCTCTGTATAGCCAGAAGGCTGAGTCCTACCATGAAACACTAAATCACAGGCTGCTTTAAAAGCAACCGATCTATCAAAATTGGGTGACATATTTTGATATAATCTGTCACCTTTATTCTGTTCATCAACTATTTTTGCCATTTTTTTCATGATTTCTAAAACTTGTTTGCTAGAACAAATTCCATGATGAATCCAATTAGCTATATGCTGTGAAGAAATTCTTAAAGTAGCTCTATCTTCCATTAAACCTATATTATTAATGTCTGGTACCTTTGAGCACCCTACGCCCTGGTCAATCCATCTCACCACATAACCCAAAAGTGTTTGCGAAGAATTTGAAATTTCAGAATTAATTTCTTCAATAGACCAATTAGGTCTATCAGCCACCGGTATAGTTAGTAGATCATCTAGTTTTGCAGATTCTCTTTTTTGCAATTCTTTTTGTTTATCAAATATATTTATTTCATGGTAGTGAAGGGCGTGAAGAGCAGCAGCTGTAGGCGAGGGCACCCAGGCACAATTCGCTCCAGCTTTTAAATGGCCTGTTTTTTGTTTCATCATATCAGCCATCTTGTCAGGCATGGCCCACATTCCCTTACCGATTTGAGCCTTTCCTGAAAAGCCACATTGAAGGCCAATATCAACGTTATTATTTTCATACGCACCAATCCATTTAGAAGATTTCATATCTCCTTTTTTAATCATAGGACCAGCTTCCATTGAAGTATGCATTTCATCACCGGTTCGGTCTAAGAATCCGGTATTAATAAAAAATACTCTATTTTCAAGCGTTCTAATACATTCTTTTAAGTTTGAAGAAGTTCTTCTTTCTTCATCCATTATACCAATCTTGCACGTGTATTTTTCTAATTCCAAAACTTCTTCAACTTTAGTAAAAATTAAGTCTGTGAACGCAGATTCATCAGGACCATGCATTTTTGGTTTAACAATATAAATAGAGCCAGTTCTTGAATTTCCTCTTTTATTTATATCATGAAGACAAGCTGCCGAAGTTATAAAAGCATCCATAATTCCTTCTGGTATTTCAGAACCATCTTTTAAAGTAATAGCAGGGTTGCTCATAAGGTGGCCAACATTTCTTATTAGCAGTAAACTTCTACCATGTAATTTTAATTCTTTTCCATCTGTAGAAGTATAGCTTCGATCAGGATTTAATTTACGCTTAATAGTTTTTCCATTTTTTTTAAATGTTGAATCTAAATTACCTTTCATTAGGCCAAGCCAGTTACGGTAACAAATAACTTTATCTTCAGCATCCACCGCAGCAACACTATCTTCATTATCACAAATAGTTGAGACAGCAGACTCTAAGACGATGTCATGAATTGCTGCACTATCTTGGTTGCCTTCAGGATTATGGATTTCGAGAGAATTATTTACATCAAAAATGATATCTATATGAAGATTATTATTTATTAATAAAAGTGAAGATAAATGGTTTGATTTTTTAACATAGCCTACAAATTGATTGGGATTTTTTAGTATTAAATTTAATTGATTATTGTTAACCTCAGGAATTCCTGCAATATCTTTCCAGCTTCCTTTTTCAAGAGGTACATTTTTATCTAGAAAGTTACGCCCATACTCTATTACTCTTTGGCCTCTTATTGGGTTATAAGTTTTTCCTATTACTGCTCCTTTTGTTTCGGGAATTACATCAGTTCCATATAAACTATCATATAAACTCATCCATCTTGCATTAGCTGCATTGAGTGCATATCTTTCGTTCATAATTGGGACAACTAATTGAGGTCCTGCAATGCTAGTTATTTCTAAATCAACATTTTTAGTTTTAATTTTAAAATCAGGACCCACTTCTTTTAGGTAACCAATTTCTTTTAAAAACTTTTTATATTCATCGAGGTTAATTTTATTACCTCTATTTTTTGTATGCCACACATCAATATTTTTTTGTAAATCTTCTCTTATTTTTATTAATTCTCTATTTTTAGGGGCCAACTCATGCACAGCCGTATCAAACCCTAGCCAAAAATTTTCTGGTAAAATCTTTGTATCTTTAAGAAGCTCTTTATTAACAAACTCTAATAGTTCGTTTGATATTGAAAGGTTTTTAATTGTTGTATATCGTTTTTTCATATCACTCTTTAAACCCCATCTGTATGTTGGCCTGAGAGTTTTGCTCCTTCGGCGAGATAAAATCTCTTTCCAGAGTGTTATGCATTATCGGTCCTTTTTGCCTGAGAGTTTCCCGGGCAGTTGCTCCTTCGGCGCTTCAATTAAGTAGTCTCTCCCGATATATATAGGTTAAATCTTAATTTAATTATATCAATTAGTAAACATTTTATTGCCTTTTTTTGTTATTAAATAATAATCTAACTATTAAAAATGAAAAATTATCTTAATTTTGAATCAGATATTAAAAATTTAGAAACTGAATTAGAGAAATTGAAAGATCCCTATAATCAAGAAGGATTATCTGAGGTTGATACAAATAAAATTTCTAATATACAGTCTGAAATAGACTCTAAATTAACAGAGATTTATTCTAATTTAAATCCTTGGCAAACAGTACTTGTTGCCAGACATGAAGATCGACCAAAATCTAAATTTTTCATAGAAAATTTGTTTGAAGATTTTATTCCTTTATCAGGAGATAGATTTTATGGTGAAGACAAATCGGTTCTGACTGGTTTTGCTAAGATTGATGGAAATTCAGTGTTGGTTATTGGTCAAGAAAAGGGTGATGATTTGCAATCAAGAATTGATAGAAATTTTGGAATGATGAGACCAGAAGGCTATAGAAAAACTATTAGACTAATGAGATTGGCTGACAAATTTAACATTCCAATAATTTCATTTATAGATACTCCTGGTGCTTATCCAGGAGTTGGAGCAGAAGAAAGAGGGCAGGCAGAAGCAATAGCAAAATCAATTGAATGCTGTATGGAGTTGAGGGTCCCAACTTTATCAATAGTAATTGGCGAAGGTGGATCTGGTGGTGCAATAGCCTTGGCCTCATCAAGCAAAGTACTTATGTTGCAAAATGCAATTTATTCAGTAATTTCTCCAGAGGGGTGTGCAACAATTTTATGGAGAGATCCTATGAAAACCTTAGAAGCCGCAAAAGCAATGAAGCTATCCGCAAAAAATCTTTTAGAATTAAGAATAATAGATGGAATTATAAATGAACCTTTAGGAGGCGCACATAGAGATCGAGACTTAATTTTAAGTAATGTTAGAAGCTCTATTTTAGATTACTTATATAGCTTTAGCTCAATGAGTAGAGAGGAAATATTTAATAATAGGAAAAATAAATTTTTATCTATTGGAAGAAATAGAGACTTTATTAGTAGACCAACAAATTCTAGCAATCTAACTATTAATGAACATTTTATAGATAAGCTAAAAAATAAAATTTTTGAAAAGAAACAAATTTTAGTTGCTATTATTTTATTATTTTTAATTTTATCTTTGTATTTTTTATAGAGTTAAATTTCCACAACAATGTTTGTATTTCTTTCCAGAACCACAAAAACATGGTTCATTTCTTCTAATTTTTTTTCCTGAAATATTAGGAATATTTTTTTTTGGTTCGATTTCTTCATTTACTTTTTCTACGATAGTTAAATTTATTAAAATAGTAATTAAGTCTGTTTTTAATTTATTTAGCAAATCTTCAAATAATAAAAATGTTTCTTTTTTATACTCGATCAAAGGATCTCTTTGTCCATAAGATCTAAGTCCTATTACTTGTCTTAGTTGTTCAAGATATTGAATATGTGATTTCCAGTTTAAATCTATAGATTGTAAAAAAATTCTTTTTTCAACTTCTTCAGCCTGTTCTTTTCCAAGATATTTTATTCTATCATTTCTTTTTTGTGTAAATTTTTCTTGTATACTTTCTTTAAATTTTTGGTCTTGATATTGAATAAGTTTTTCAAAATCTGTTTCATTAAAACTTTTACCAAGTACTGGTTTTAATTGTTTAATTAAATCAGTATTTTTTGGGTTTTTTAGATATTGTTTCTTTAAATTTATAAATTTTTCAATAATTTCATTTAGAAAATCATCAGAATAAGAAAATGTTTTTTCACCTTTAATTATATTATTTCTCTGAGAAAATATTACATGTCGTTGATCATTTAATACATCATCAAATTTTAATAATGTCTTTCTTATATCAAAATTTCTTGCCTCAACTTTCTGTTGAGCTCGTTCAAGAGCTTTATTAATCCAAGGATGATCAATGCTTTCACCATCTTTTAAGCCAAGTTTTTGAAGCATATTATTCATTGATTCAGAGCCAAAAATTCTCATTAAATCATCTTCAAGGCTTACATAAAAAATAGAATTACCTGCATCACCTTGACGTCCAGATCTTCCTCTTGCTTGGTTATCAACCCTTCGTGATTCCATTCTTTCGGTTCCAATTACAAAAAGACCACCTAAAGATTTTATTTTTTCTTTTTCAATACTTAATTCATTGTCAGGAATGCTTCCTTTTTTTCCTCCGAGCTGAATATCAACACCTCTTCCAGAAATACTTGTTGTAATTATTGTAGAATTAATTTTTCCAGCATTTGCTATTATTTCTGCTTCTTTTTCATGATTTTTTGCATTTAAAACAGTATGTCTAATATTTTTATCTTTTAATAGTTTGGAATATTGTTCTGATTTATTTATGCTTGATGTAAAAATTAGAATTGGTTGTGTTTTTTTGTTTAATTCTATAATTTTAGAAATTATTGCATTATTTTTTTCAGTCTCAGTTCTAAAAATTTGATCATTCCAATCTTTTCTAATCATTTTTTGATTAGTTGGGACACTAACAACAGACAAATTATATATTTCAAAAAATTCTTCAGACTCAGTGGCCGCCGTACCAGTACAACCTGAAATTTTACCATATAGTTTAAAATAATTTTGGTAAGTAATTGATGCCAGAGTTTGATTTTCAATTTGAATATCAATTCTTTCTTTTGCTTCAAGCGCCTGATGTAAGCCATCACCATACCTCCTGCCTTCTAAAATTCTGCCAGTTAATTCATCAATTATTTTTAAAGAATTTTCCTTAACTATATAGTCTCTACCTTTTTCAAAGAGATGATTTGCTCTAAGAGCTTGATTTACATGATGTACTAAACTTAAATTCTCAGGGTCATAAAAATTATTATTTTTTAAAATTCCTGCGTTAGAAAAAATTTTTTCTACATTATCTATTCCTTTATTTGTAAGAAGAATATTTTTATCTTTTTCATCTATTTCATAACTTTCACTTCCAAGTCCTTTTATTAATTTATCAATCACCAAATATTGGTCAGCTTTATTTTCTGCAGCACCTGAGATAACCAGTGGAGTTCTAGCTTCATCAATTAAGCATGAGTCTATTTCGTCAACTATAGAAAAATGATGCTCTCTTTGACACATTTCTTCAGAGGAAAACTTCATGTTATCTCTTAAATAATCAAAGCCTAGCTCACTGTTAGTTGCATAAGTTATATCACAATTGTAATTTTTCTTTCTTTCGTAGTCATCTTGATCGTTATTAATATAACCTGTAGATAAACCTAAAAATTTATAAATTTGGCCCATTTCTTCACGATCTCTTTTAGCCAAATAGTCATTGACAGTTACAATATGAACACCTTTTTCACTTAATGCATTTAAATAAGCAGCAAGAACAATAGTCAAAGTTTTACCTTCACCAGTTTTCATTTCAGCAATTTTACCTTCGTGAAGAACAATTCCACCAATCATTTGCACATCATAGTGTCTTTCTTTTCTAACTCTTTTTGAAGCTTCTCTTACTAAAGAAAATGCCTCTGGTAATAATTCATCAATATTGGCACCTTGCTTAATTTTACTTTTTAATTCTTCAGTTTTTTTTGGAAATTCTAAATCTTTAAGTGTACTTATAAGGCTTTCTTTTGAATTAATTTTATTAACAATTTTATTAAGTCTATCAAGTTCTTTTTGATTACTAGATTTAATGAATTTTGATATAAAATTTAAAGGATTTAACATCTAATTTTTTAGTTTATGATATAATATTTTAATATAACTTTTAATATAGGTATTAAATAATTTTTTTAAATAGCGCGATATTAAACATGAATAGTTTTTTAAAACTTCAAAATCAAAAGCCAAAAATGAGTGACTTTCAAGATTTAGACCATATCGAAGACTTATCCATTTCAACCACAAGTGCTAATTTATATAATAATTCAAGAGATGACCTTGTGATGTTCTATTTTAGAAAGGGAGCTAACTTTGCTTCTGTTTATACTCAATCAAAAATAACATCTGAAAATATTAAATGGAATTTAAGTTTAAAAAGTAAGAAAATTAAAGCTCTTGTTGTAAACACAAGAAATGCAAATGCATTTACTGGTAAAGAAGGCTATCAAGGTTTAAAAGAAATAGCTGAAGAGTTATCAAATAAATTAACATTAAAGCAAATCAATGATGAAGATAAACCTGAAAAAGTATTTTCTAATCAAATAATCTTTGGATGCACGGGCACGATTGGTGAAACTTACCCAACTGAAAAAATAAAAAAAAGTATACCAGCGTTAGTCAAAAAAATTAAATACGTCCAAAATAAGTATATTTGGATGAAGTCAGCCTTGGGAATCATGACTACAGACTTGTCTCCAAAATTAGCAATGGAAGAATGCAAGATTGGAAATACCAATATTAAAATTTATGGTATTGCAAAAGGGTCTGGAATGATTTTCCCCAATATGGCAACCACACTAGGCTATATATTTACAGATGCAGATCTTTCTTCAGATATTTTGCAAAAGTTACTAAAAAAAAACATTAACACAACATTTAATGCAATTAGTTGTGATGGAGACACTAGCACTAATGATATGGTTTCAATATTTGCTACTGGTGCTGCAAAAAATTCAGTAATTAATAATCTAAATATTTATAAACTTAAAAATTTTGATAAAGCATTACATTCGGTATTATTAAGTCTTGCAATAAGAATTGCATCTGATGGCGAGGGTGCTTCAAAATTCATAACTATAAATGTTAATAGTTCAAAAACTCAAGAAGATGCTAAAAAAATTGCCTTCTCAATTGCAAACTCGCCTTTAGTAAAAACTGCTTTTGCAGGTGAAGACCCTAATTGGGGAAGAATTATAATGGCGATAGGAAAATCGAATGTAAATATTAACTTAAAAAAATTATCTATTAATTTTGGAAAAATAAAAATTATTGAAAAAGGTCAGCTATCAAATTCTTATGATGAAAATAAAACTGCCGAGTATATGAAAAATAAAAAAATTGATGTATCAATAGATATTGCAACTGGAAAAAAAAAATTTACTGCATTTACAATGGATCTAACTAAAAAATATATTGAAATTAATTCTGATTATAGAAGCTAACTTATTTATTAAATTTTTTAAGTATTACTCATGATAAAATATAATTTATCTTGCAAGAATTGTAAAAATACATTTGACAGTTGGTTTTCAGCTTCTAAAGAGTATGAAAAATTAAAAAGACTTAATCTTATTAATTGTCATGAATGTAATTCTTTGGATGTAGAAAAAAGTTTAATGGCTCCTAGTGTTGTTAGTTCAAAAGTAAAAAAAGCTCAAAGTTTAAAAAATGATGAATATATTGAGATAAAAAACAAAATAAAAGAATATCAAAAGTTTATTAAAGAAAATTTTCATTATGTTGGAGATAAATTTACTTATGAGGCTCGCTCAATTCACTATGATAATAAAAAAAATAATAAGGGAATTTATGGAAGTGCTTCAAAACAAGATATTGAAGAATTAAAAGAAGAAGGTATTGAAACTGAAGTTATTCCATGGATTAAAGAAAACGATAGTTAATTTTTTTTAAATTTAGTAATATAATTTACTGAATCATCTTTACTCAAGCTCCATTGATCATTTAGTAAATTAAATTTCATTCCATCGATTCTTTTAATAAATAAATTATTTTTTTTACATATTTTTATAATATCTTCTGGTTTTACAAATTTATCCCAATCATGGGTACCTATTGGAAGCCAATTTAAAATATACTCTGCGCCTACAATTGCAAATAAATATGACTTTAAAGTTTTGTTTAAGGTAGCAATAAACATTAAGCCATTTTTTTTTAATAAATTTGAACTTTCTTTAATAAAAAAATCAAGATCCTCAACATGTTCAACTATTTCCATATTTAAAATTACATCAAATTTTTTTTTAATTTTTAATGTTTCTGGTGAAGCACATATATAATTTATTTGTAATTTTTTTTTTTTAGCATGTAATTTAGCTACTTCAATATTTTTTTTTGAAGCATCTATACCAACTATATTTGCACCCAATCTACTCAGTGGTTCTGAAATAAGACCTCCTCCACATCCAATATCTAGAATATCAATTTTTTTTAAGGGTTTATCTTTTAAATTTAGATTAAAATTCTTTATTATATTATCTTTTATATATCTTATTCTAATGGGGTTAAATTTGTGTAAAGGTTTAAATTTTCCATGAGGATTCCACCACTCTTCAGCAATTTTTGAAAATTTTTCTATTTCTTTTTTATTAATTGTACTCATAATTCAAGTCTTGTGGACATAACAATTAAGATGTGTTTTATCAATATAATTTAGATTAAATTTAAAAAAATTATCAATGAAAATTGTAGTATTAAAGTTCGGAGGAACTTCAGTAGGAAATATAGAAAGAATAAAAAAAGTAGCAAAAATAATTGCCACTTATAAAAAAAGAAAGTATAAAATAATTGTTGTATCCTCAGCAATGAGTGGCACAACTAATAACTTAATTAAAAAATCTCAAGAACTCAGTGGTAATTTTGATCGAGCAGAATACGATACTTTATTGGCATCTGGGGAACAGATAGCCTGTGCTTTGATTGCAGGTAGATTAAATGATCTTGGATATAAATCTAGATCTTGGTTATCTTGGCAAATTCCAATTATTACTGATGGGCCTCATAAGGCAGCAAGAATTGATAGTATTAATAAAAAGAGAATTTTAAAATTTATTAATTCAGGAGGAATTCCAGTTGTTACAGGTTTTCAAGGAATAAATAATAATTTCAGAATTACAACATTGGGTCGAGGAGGATCAGATGTTTCTGCAATAATGTTGGCAAAATTTTTTAGTGCAGATGAATGCGTTATCTACACTGATGTTGAAGGTGTTTATACAACAGACCCAAGAAATCATAAAAAAGCACAAAAAATTAGTAAAATTTCTTATGACGAAATGCTTGAAATGGCATCACTTGGTGCAAAAGTTATGCAACCTACTTCAGTGCAGGATGCAAAATTAAATAATATTGACTTTACTGTAAAATCTTCATTCGTTAAAAAAAGTGGAACTTTAATAACTAACCCTAAAAAAGCTTTTAGTGATCGAATTATAACTGGAATAACTGCAACAAAAAACGAATCAAAAGTAACAATTGTTGGAGTTAAGGATAGACCAGGAATAGCAGCATCTATTTTTAAACCGTTATCACTTAATAGTATAAATGTAGATATGGTTGTACAAAATATATCTTTGAATGGAAAAGAAACAGACCTAACTTTTACCATTCAATCTGAAGATGTGAAAAAAACTGAAAAATTAATCAAATTAAATAAAAAAATTTCTTTTAGAAAGTTAAATTGTGATAACAATGTATCCAAAGTGTCCATTATTGGAGTAGGTATGATTACTACACCTGGTATTACCTATAGAATGTTTCAGGCACTAGCAGCAAAAAAGATAAATATAATGGTTATTTCAACATCTGAAATAAAAATTTCAGTTTTGATTTCAAATATGTTTATAAAGAAAGCTATAGCAACACTACATAAAGAATTTAAACTAGACTAAAAATGAGCTTAAGACCATTTAGAGATATTAATCGGAGAAAAACAAAAGTCATTAACGTTGGTGATGTTTTGATAGGAGGAGACAATCCTATTTCAGTTCAATCAATGACAAACACCTTAACCTCAGATGCTAAAGCAACTATTAAACAAATTAATGATATTTGTGAAGAAGGAGCTGATCTCGTAAGAGTTTCTTGCCCCGATGAGCAGTCAACTTTAGCTCTTAGAGAAATTACAAAAAATGTTGCTGTGCCGATAATTGCAGATATTCATTTTCATTATAAGAGAGCTATCGAAGCTGCAGAAAATGGTGCCAAATGCCTAAGAATTAATCCAGGAAATATTGGTGACAAACAAAAAATTCACGATGTATTAAGTGCAGCTAAAAATAATAATTGTTCTATAAGAATAGGTGTAAATGCAGGATCGCTAGAAAAAGATATTTTAGAAAAATATAAAGAACCCTGTCCGGAAGCTTTAGTAGAAAGCGCATTAAGGAACATAAAAATTTTAGAAGATCAAAATTTTTTTAATTTTAAAATTAGTGTTAAATCTTCAGATGTTTTTTTATCTATAGCTGCATATAGGCAACTTTCAAAAGTTACAGATTATCCTTTGCACATAGGAATTACAGAAGCAGGGAGTTTTGTTGCTGGAAGTATTAAATCTTCTATAGGTTTGGGGTCACTTTTGATGAGTGGAATTGGTGACACTATAAGGGTTTCATTATCAGATGACCCCGTTAAAGAAATTAAAATAGGAAATGAAATATTAAAATCACTTAATTTAAGAAATAGAGGTGTAAAAATCATCTCTTGTCCTTCATGTGCGAGGCAAGCATTTCAAGTCATTGATACAGTAAAGACACTGGAAGAAAAACTTTCACATATAAAAACTCCAATAACACTTTCTATTATTGGGTGTGTAGTTAATGGTCCCGGTGAAGCCGCAATGACAGATATTGGGATTACAGGTGGTGGAAAAGGTAACAATATGCTTTATTTATCTGGAATTCAAAGTAAAAAAGTTTTATCAGAAGACATAATATCAAAAGTTGTCAGTGAAGTAGAAAAAAAAGCAGCTGAGCTTGATAAAAAATTATAATGATCCCATTAAAAACAATTGAAGATTTAATATTTAAGCACTCTACATTAGAGAAGGAGCTGTCATCCGGTGAAGTAGACAAAAAACTATTTGCAGAAAAATCCAAAGAATATTCTGATCTAAATGAAATCATTGAGGATGCCAAAAAATATTTTTCTTATGAAAATGAAAAAATAGATTTAAAAAAAATATTAGAAGACCCCAAGAGTGACAGCGAATTTAAAACAATGGCTGAAACAGAATTAAAAGAACTTAAATCTCAAAATGATATAATTGAAAAAGGATTAAAATTATTTTTATTACCCAAAGATGAAGCAGATAAAAAAAATGCCATTATAGAAATTAGAGCAGGTACTGGAGGTTTAGAGGCAAGCTTGTTTGCTGCGGATCTTTTTAAGATGTATGAAAAAGTAAGTAATAAAAAAAATTGGGAATTAGAATTGATTAGTATGTCACAAAGTGAAGCAGGTGGATTGAAAGAGGTGATTGCATCTATTAAAGGAAAAAATATTTATTCAACATTAAAGTATGAAAGCGGAGTTCATCGAGTTCAGAGAGTTCCAGATACAGAAACTCAAGGTAGAATACATACGTCGGCAGCAACAGTTGCTGTCTTGCCAGAAGCAGAAGAAGTTGATTTAAAAATTAATGAATCTGATTTACGTATTGATGTTTTTAGAGCAGGAGGGCCTGGTGGTCAGTCAGTTAATACAACCGATAGTGCAGTAAGAATTACTCACATTCCAACAGGTCTTTCAGTGTCTCAACAAGACGAAAAATCACAACATAAAAATAAAGCCAAGGGTATGAAAATTTTAAGATCTAGACTTTATGAATTAGAAAGATCAAGAATAGAAAAAGAAAGATCCAAGGACAGAAAAAGTAAAATAGGTACTGGGGATAGATCTGAAAGAATTAGAACATATAATTTTCCCCAAGGAAGAGTTACCGACCATCGTATAAATTTAACATTACATAAGTTGGAAGAGTTTTTAGAAGGAGAAGCCTTTGATGAAATGGTTGAAACACTCACTCTGCGGGCACAAGAAGAAAAATTAAGCAACTTAAGTTAAAATGAATATAGAAGATACTCTTAGTTATGCTATTAAAACTTTAAATAGATATAATATAAAAAATCCAAAACTCGATAGTGAAATATTACTTTCAAAGGCTATTAGCAAAGATAGAAAATATATTATTCTAAATTTTCATGAAAAAATAAATAAAAAAAGTTTAGATGATTTTAATAATTTAATTGAAAGAAGAAAAAAGGGAGAGCCAGTTGCATATATTACCAATAATAAAGAATTTTGGAATGATTCATTTTATGTGGATAAAAATGTTTTAATACCAAGACCAGATACCGAATTAATAATTGATCAAGTTTTAACAATTTTTCCAAAAAATAAGCAATTACAATTGCTTGATATAGGTGTTGGGTCAGGCTGTATTCTCCTATCTTTATTGAAAGAAAGACCTAATTTTTTTGGAACAGGCATAGATATTTCCAAAAAAAGTATAAATATAAGTAAATATAATGCAAAAATACTAAAATTAACAAATAGAGTAAAATTTTACAATTCTGATGTTGACAATTTTAAAATTGGTAAATATGATATCATTGTATCAAATCCTCCTTATATTAAGTTATTAAATTTAAAATATTTGGAAAGAGATGTAATTAACTTTGAGCCCAGGTTAGCTTTAAGTGGTGGATTTGATGGTTTTTCAAACATTAGAAAAGTAGTAAGCAAGGCAGCTGATCTGATTAAAAGAAATGGTAGACTAATTTTAGAAATAGGTTTTTCTCAAACAGAAAAAGTTAGAAAAATATTAAAAGAAAATGGTTTTTATACAAATAAAGTAATAAAAGACTATGGAAAAAACGATAGGTGCATTGTTAGCACAAAAATATAAATCAATTAAATAGAATATATGGTGATATTTAGAAATAATAATAGAAGGCCAAACTTTAGAAGAAATGATAGAAATTTTAAAAGAAATGGTGAGAGTTCGAAATTTAAATCAAATTTTTCTTCTAATGAAAATTTTCAAAGAAAAATCCCAACCAAAAACAACCATAATGCGTCAAGTTTAATTGAAAAATATACAGATTTAGCTAGAGAGTCATTGGCAAATGAAGACAAGGTATTATCAGAAAATTATTTTCAGCATGCTGAACATTTTACTAGAGTGCTGAATGAACAAGAAAAAAATAGAGCAATTAAGAGTACTATTGAGCAAACAAAATTAGTAGAAACAGAAAAAAAACCAATAGTCAACATTGAAGATAAGAAACAAGAAGAAGAAAAAATAGTAAATAGTTAAAATTAATTTAATCCTAAAATTAATTCAGATTTTTGAACATTAATTTTTATTTTACTAATTTCAAATAATTTTCTATTCTCTGCTTTTAAAACCTTACCTGATGGCAATTTTAGTTTTTGTGAATTAATTTTTTTACCATTTTCAACTACCTCATAGTGCAGATGTGGTCCTGTTGACTTTCCAGTTGATCCAACATATCCAATAATTTGCCCTTGTTTAACTCTAACACCATTTTTAATTCCATTTGCAAACTTAGACAAATGTGCATAAATTGTAGAATAAACTGAGTTATGTTTTATTTTAATACAGTTACCGCCTCCACCACACCATCTTGCTCGAACTATTATTCCATTACCAGATGCCATAACAGGTGTTCCTTTTGGAGCAGCAAAATCTGTTCCTCTATGCATCTTATTAAATCCATCAATTGGATGTTTTCTCATTCCAAATTTTGAAGACAATCGTGCTCCATTTATGGGTGTTTTCATTAAAGCTTTTTGAATGCTTCTTCCGCTACTATCATAATGCCCTACATAATCTTTTTTATTATAATAATATAAAGAATTATTTTTTCCTCTTAATTTTAAATTTGCAAAAATAATATTTCCTGTCTCAAAAATTTTACCTTCATCATCTTCAAAAATTTCATACATTATTTGAAAGCTATCATTTTTTCTAATGTCTCTTTGAAAATCAACTTGAAAACCATAAATTCTAGCAAAATCAATTATTACATTAACTTGTATTTTTAAATCAATAGCAGTTTTATAAAGACTATTTAAAATTCTTCCTTCTTTAAAAACAATTTTTTTACTTAGATTGGTGATCATTTTTTTTTTTGTAAAAATATCTAAAGTAAGGTCTCTTGATAATTCAATTTTTTTACTACGTGATACTGGAAAAATAAAATTTACAATTTTTGCTCTATTCAATTTATCAATAGTAAATTCTATTTTTTGCCCAGTCTTAAGACTATTAATATTGCCATCTTTAATTAGATTTTTTTTTATTTTTTTGATTTCATTTTCTGAAACTTTGTATTTTTTTAATATTTTATCAAAAGTTTCACCCTGTCTGACTATATGCTCTGTAATTTCATATCTTGGTTTCAAACCATCAAAAATATGTTCTAAGTTTTTTTGAAAATAGGTATTATTAATTAAAGAATTATAGTTTTTATTTATTTGTTTTTTATTTAAATTATATATTTGGGTGCTAGTAATTGAAAATAATAATAAAAATAATAATAAAAATAATTCTTTATTTTTAAATATTTGTAATCTAATTTTAGATAAATTAATTCTAGCCATAATTCTTAAATATTAATTTAATGGGGCAAAAAAATCATAAAAAACCTATATTTACTAGTAAAATTAATGTTTTTTTCGAATGTTAAACGCTTGATTTACTTTTATTTTAGCTTATAAGCAGCACACTTTCTCGTTAAAATTATTGTTTACTCAATAGATTAGTGAGGATTATTGGGCGTTTTAGACCCAATTAGCTATTTAAAAAGTAAAAATTTAAGAAGAGAAGTGTGGACGGTTAAGGTTACCAAAATTTGTCGTACACACTTCAAAATCGTATGGATTGTATTCTTACAATCTATATATGAAGCTAGTGTGCGCCGTTTTTTAACTTGAGAGTTTGATCATGGCTCAGAACGTACGCTGGCGGCACGCCTTATACATGCAAGTCGAACGAAGTAGCAATACTTAGTGGCAGACGGGTGAGTAACATGTAGGTATCTACCCTTTGGCCTGGAATAACACGAGGAAACTTGTGCTAATACCGGATAAGTCTTTACGGAGAAAGCTTTATGCACCATTGGATGAGCCTGCACTAGATTAGTTTGTTGGTGGGGTAATGGCCTACCAAGACTATGATCTATAGCTGATTTGAGAGGATGATCAGCCACATTGGAACTGAGACACGGTCCAAACTCCTACGGGAGGCAGCAGTAGGGAATCTTGCACAATGGAGGAAACTCTGATGCAGCGATGCCGCGTGAGTGAAGAAGGCCTTTGGGTTGTAAAGCTCTTTCGTCGGGGAAGAAAATGACTGTACCCGAATAAGAAGGTCCGGCTAA
>Ga0209709_10000444_pt1 | contig 39456 bp, 26 predicted proteins | sample ArcticOcean_MG_C_2_FD_187435 | JGI IMG/M metagenome (GOLD analysis project Ga0209709, IMG submission 187435) | Marine microbial communities from western Arctic Ocean - ArcticOcean_MG_CB4_136 (SPAdes) (version 2) | ecosystem: Environmental > Aquatic > Marine > Oceanic | place: Arctic Ocean... | reverse complement strand
TGGAGATGGAAAAATCTACACCGATAACGATTGGGATTGTCCAAAATGTCAAAACTCAAACTTTGCATTCCGTCAAGAATGCAACCGATGCGAAGCACCTCGCCCAGGTGGCGGCGGCGGCGGCGGCGGAGGAAGACCTCCTCGGCGAGACGACCGCTCTCGTGCCCCTCGACGGGATGATGGTGGAAGACCTCCTCGACGAGACGACCGCTCTCAAGCTCCCCGACGCGATGATGGTGGAAGACCTCCTCGACGTGATGACAGTGGAGGTAACCAAAGCCGAGGCTCCTACGGACAGGACAGAGCTCCTCAACGGACGTCAAGAGAACCTCGAACCTTTAGAAAATCACGTGGAAATGGTCCTGGCCATGCACATAACCGCCCTCCAAAACCTATCGGCACCCCTGACCGAGATGGAAGACCTCCTCAACGAGAAGAACGCTCTCATAGCCCCCGACGAGATGATGACGGTGCAAGACCTCCTCCACGTCAAGATGGTGCAAGACCTCCTCGCAGAGATGGTCGAGACCGAAGATCCGATTATTGAAGGGGCGAAACCATGGGTGCGGAACATCATTACCTTAACGCCGTAGAAGCCTACGATGAAGGTGATATGGAAACTGCATACGAAGAAGCATACAAAGCGGTCCAAATTGACCCGGAACATGTAGATGCTTGGCAGTTGTGTGCTGAAACATCTCTCCCTCCGAAGGGTGAAAAACCATCTTTGATGCAAGCAGCGAAATCATTAGCTGCAGTTCGGAAAATTATTGCTCTTGACCCAAACCGTACCGCAATGTGGATGCTTGGTGGACGCCTTCTAACCGATGAGTTAGGATTGCTCAGTGAAGGTTTACAATGGTGGCAAGACCTTCGCCATCAGTTGCCCAGAGAAGTCACTCCATTGGTAGAGCAAGCATCATTATTGGCAGATATGGGACATTACCTTGAAGCAAAGTATCGCCTTGATACAATCATTGAAGATAAATTGGATGGTGGACCTTCTCAAATTGCCAAAATTCATCAACTACGAAGTCAAGTGATTGCAGCAGCAAATCTGCAAACTTCTGAACATTTCAAACCCTGGGAAAAACATCACAACGGCTGGGGTGCAATTGAACTTAAAATGGGTAAAGGTCCCGTATCAGAAAGTTTTCTTTTTCTCATAACTACAGTTCCAGTCTTGATGATTGTAGTCTATTTCTCGAACCAAGTTGCCGGCAAAGGTTGGGGAGCGTTTTGTATGACAAGTCTCGTCATCTTTGCTACAGTTTTGTTTGGAATGCGAACTGCAAAGCGTATGTTCCATAGCATTAATCGACCTGCATTCAACTTGCTTCGAGCAATGAACTTTGAGGCAAATACCGGTTATTCGATCATCCATTCAGAAATTCGAACATCGCCACTTTACATGTTTATCATGCAAAGAAAGCCAAAATCATGGCAAGAACGTATGCTTAAAATCATCGAATCCGACACACCACTCCCAATGAACTGGAAACCTGAGTTCCCTGATTTCGAATCACACTTGGATGAAATTGGATACATCGACGAAGAAGGTGAAGAGAGTTTTGAGGCCTTTGAAGAAGAGTGAAGATTGCCTTTCGCTCTTGAACTTCGTACCAATCGAATGAGATGTTTAGTTCGGATGTGTCATGGTCGCAATTGGACCTCTTCTCATAAATTGATTATGAATTATATCGTCGTTTAGTTTGAAGTGATTAAGTTAGTAAGCGTAAATCTGGTCCCAATAGTCATCGAGTATCTTGAGTGATTCTTTGATGGGCAAGACTGACAGCGAGCCATCACCTTTCTTCAGTAGAAGTTTCATGTCGGCGAGTTTTCTTATCGCGTCCTCAATCTCGAAGCCTACCTCGACATCGAATGTATCCAGTAGCCACTGCTCTATTCTTTGGTCAAGAGATTCATAATCGTGATTCTTCTGATCTACGAGCAGGAAGGTGTAGGCGAGAAGCGCTTCCTTAACTTCCTGTTCCTCGGCCATATCGATGACCATATTTAGCACCGCAGCGTTGTTAGCCTGGCCTTTGAAGTAAAGGTTTCTTGAAATCTGCGTCTGGTATTTATCTCGTGTCTTCTGGTAGGTCATATATGATTTCAGGATGTAGGTGCCGAATGCGACGCAGATACCGGCGACAATGGATGTCGAAGTATTTCCTGCATTGCCGCCAAGTAATAAGGGTCCGAATTTTATGAGAAGTGTGAACAAACCACCCAATAAAGGGGCGATTATCTTGACCTTGTCAAAAGAACGCATCTCTGGTGACGTGTTGGGGAAAATCGTCTCTAAATCGAGTTTGGGAACGGTCTTAAAGAGCCTTAGATGCAATCCTCTGGCAATCTCTCCAGGATAGTGTTTCATGCGTTTATTGTCCTCGAACCAATCTTCACCATGGTACTGAAGGATTTGGATGACTCGATCGAAGGCCTCGATTGTAATCTCCTCCTTCTTCAATCCGAACCAAGAAGTGCGTGTTCCAGGTGTTGAAATCTCTCCGAGTTTGAACAGATGTGATGTAACGAGTTCATCTAATCTGACATTGAGACTGATTGGAAACACATTTTCACCTTCATGAGCAGCATCGATTTCCTCCTCACTAATCTCTTTCCAGTTACCATTGTGTAATGCTCCCCTCAATGTCTCAAGAAACCCTTCTTTGCCAACAGAATCAGGGATGCCAATCTTGTCAGGATCCATGCTCTCGTACAAACTTTTCAGTGTTTCCAACTGTGCATGAGATGAATGATGCCAAATCACCTCCAACATTTGGGATATCTTCCCCAGGCCAGTGCTTAACTCATCGGTCAGTTCTTCCAGTTGGAATAATTCCTCCTTGATTCTGGAGCGAGAAATCGGAATGTAGTGCTGTTTCAAGTCTAAACCCATGTACACTATGAGCGTCACATGGTTTTCATTGTTGCCATCACCTCGGTCTCTCTTCAGACCCTTGTGCGTCGAAACCCCGAGCCTCATTTAGCAATCCTATCGAAGCGATGAGTGTACTTTCATAGCCGTACAACGAGTCCTGTTCTTTTATCAGTCGAAACGCATTCAAAGGTTAACGTTCTCTGAATCGTTCTTGCTTACGCTCGAACTGCTTTCCTCAAAACCTAGGTCTTGGGTCACTGTTGGCTTTGGGCATACTGCAACGCATATTGCTGGGCATAGGTTGCTGCGGTTTCCGCATCATAGCCCTGTGAAACAAATTGCTGGTAGTATTGCTGGTAAACCGCATTATCCATCGCTGGCGCTGCTACTGCGACTGGTGCTGCTGCTACTGCAGCTGGAGCCACTGCTGCTGCCTGTGCGGCATATTGCTGCGCATAAGCACGAGCCGTCTCTTCAGGGTAACCTTGAGCAATCAATTGCTGGACGTATTGTTCAGTTTGGTCAATAACTCCACCAAATCCTGATGCACCGACTGAGAAGTCCTTGGTGTCATCTTCTGAACCCCTGCTCATGAAGAAGAGCGTAAAGAGAACAACGATAACGAGAGCCAATAGAATGAGTGCTGGCATAAGCATAGTGTCCATAATGCTGTTCGATGAATCATCATCTTCGCTACCTTGAGGAGTACTCCATTCGCCATCTACCAAGGTCCATCCAGTTCCAGAGGTATCAGACCATTGGCATTTATTATCTGCATCTAAGACCCATTCTCCACCTGCTGCTTCGGCGGAAAGATTGGCTTCAACACCTTGACATGCAGGCAATGAAATCACAATCAACTCATAAGTAATGAAACGTTCATTCGGTGCTTGACCCTCGTAATACTTGATGTAAATATCTTGAGAGTGAGACTTATTCGTATACTTTCCATCAAGAGACAGTGTTAGATTGAAGGTATCGAGGTCTCCGAGTGCGTTTGTCTTACGGAAAGTTCCATTCTGGTCCATCCTGTACTTCTCAGTCGCACTTGCGTTGAAACTGTTAGGCATCAATGAGATTTCGACATAGACGTCGGTTTGGTCTTTTTCAGCACCTGATAGTACAGTGCCTGAAAGGGTAATGGTATCGGAATCAATTTTACAAGGGGCAAGTGCAGGAGGACATGCCTGGTCGGCCGAAAGGTCGATGTGGACATCTGGTGCTTGGTCACCAAAGCCATCCGGAACAACATCGAAATACATACGATGCGTTTCAGAGAATTTATCTGCACCATCGAACACAACTAATTCGATTCGAATTTGGTTGGTTGAAATGCCTCCTGAACTGACTGTAGTGTTACGGAATGTGTAAGCAAACAAACCATCACTTGCAGATGTTTGGACAAATGAATGCCCTTCAATAGCGAAGCCATCATCGCCATATGGAGCATCGAATAAGACCTTCCATTGATAGCGTTCAATTCCGTTTCCATCAAGTGAATCCTCGTCAGAAGAGTTACTTGCATCAAAGTAAATTGTAACTTCACCGTTTTCATCAAGGATAATCCGGTGAACGCTCCATTCCTTCGCTAGGACAGTATTGGTTCCTGTAAATTCAACTTGCTCTGAATATTCATCGCGTATGTCTATTTCTGCATCAGCATTTGGACGGAATTCATCCGCATAGACATCGTTCGTTTTAACAGTCACTTTGATCACTCGAGAGTGACCTGCATCATCATGAAGAATCAAGGTAATATCCCATTGTACATCTTGAGCACAACCGGTTATAGAAGCAAGGTCAATCTTACAGAATGTCATCGTTGGAGATGCATCTGTGGTGTGATCGGTACCGCTCGCCATAGTTGCACCAGACCAAGAGGTTGGGCCATCAATGATCCAATCAGTCTCAAGTGATTCAGTTGTATCTGTGATAAAGGTGAAGGTCAATTCTGCATCGCTCTTGATGTAGCGACTTTTATATCCAAAGGTACTTGAGTCATACTCTGGTGTAACACCGTTTATTTGGAGCTCTAATCCTTCACTCATAATACCGAAACCTGAAGGGTAAGGTGTAACTTGATAATTGAGCATGTTTCCGAGAAGAGGCAATGTGGTGCTGTCTGCACGCTCTGAGTGAGATGCAACGTCAATGGTTGAAATAATCATTCCACCAGATTGGTAACTGCAGACACCAAGAAGAGTATCTTTCTGATCAGCAGGGGTTCCATCTGCTCGGCGAATAATTCGTTGGAATGTACCATATTTCTCTGATTCACTGTCACCGCCACAAATTTGTGGAACCGTATTCACGCTACTCGTATGAGTCTTCAGAACAGCATTAGCAACTGTTCCTTCAAGATTAAATCCTTGGAAAGCAGCCAAATCTACATCCTCCATTATTGGATGATATGGGTCTGCAAAATCTGTATTCGAATAAGTGATGGCGTCAGCATCATTTTTCTCTTGGATGAACAAGTCGAATGGTAAACGGAAATCGGTTGAACCTCCACCATATACTGCTGTTCCTTGAGGGCCGAGGTGCACTTGGACAGTTCCACCAGCGGACATGAACCCTCTCAAGGCGAGTTTATTCGTATCTGCCGACATCGTATCGTAGTATCCATGACCGCCATTTTCGAGATCTTTCGCCGCAATATCGGTTTGCCAAGGCAGAATAATCTTATCATAATGCGTAAACCATTCACTCGAAAGGTAGGTTTCCCAGTCATTGATTTCGAATTGTGTATATGTCATTCCAAGAATGTCAAGATCTTCCTTAATCGTAGAAGTACGAGTTGAGGTGTCAGAAAGAATAGCGACATCAACATGGTCGGCGAACGTAGCGTGGAAGTATCGAACGTTACCCGATGGATTTCCATTTACAAGTTCAGCATCGAAACTAATGTTGTATTCGTGGCCATCTAACCATCCATTCCATGGCGTGAAAGTTACATTAGAAACTTCGTGCGAACCCAAAGCTTTCGCAGGGCCCGCTGTCATAGTGTGCGCTTGAGAGCCAGTCGTCATGTCATCGATATTCATATTGAATACATACTCGCCCGGAAGTACCCCATTGGTTGCTCTAAAGGTCCAATCATGTGTGTTAACACTGTCAATTGGCATCACACATTCTAATGTTTGGTCATCCAAACAATTGAGAGCGTTTGGTGGGAAAAGAGTGATGTCGACGGATTGAACATTAAAAATTACCGTTTCTCTATTATTCGAAATCGACAATTCGTTGTCATTGAACCAAGTCTCACCGGCGGTTGTATTGTCAAATACTGTTTCAACTTCAATCTTATAGACGCCAGAAAAGAATTCATGGCTTGCGATAATATCAGTTGAACTTTGGTCGGCATCTACATTCGTTCGGGAGATCGTGTAAGAATTGTCTTCAACGAAAGTGAATTCTTGAAGTGAAATGTTATTGAAAGCAACACCCTTGAAGCCGTCATTGACTCCGTTTCGACCATCGTCATCGGATTGGAATACGAAGTTAATATCTACAGTTGAACCAGCGAGTGATGTGCATTCATAGCCCCAGTTGCCCGAAGGGTCCGTCCTATTCTGGATAAACAGGTGAGTTAAGTCAATACTGGTCGTTGCTACAAGGTCATTGGTATTGAAGAAGAGATTGGAAGGATTTCCTGAAGCATCAATTGTAATTGGATCGCCAATACCTGAAATTTCAGTATAATCTATCGACTCGGTCTCGTTCACAATGTTATCACCATTATCGTCATTCCGACAAGTACCATCTTGGTTATAATCATTCCATTGGCCAAGCATTAGGCCACTCGAGGCGGAACCATTATGAAGAATATCAAGAGTAATAACCGCATAATCATTTACAGAGTCTAAGTCGATGTTGACGGGGTCCTCGATTTCCATTCGATAGAAAGTATCAGCATAATATTCGAAGTTTAATGATACGAAATCACCGTTCATCGAGGTCAAATCCACATTAGGAATCGTAAGTGTTTCATTCCAAATCTCACCATAGCCATTGGCACCGGTGTCACAAGGATGACCGAACCAATAGGCGTAGTTATTGAATATCTTGTCCGGGCATATGCTTTCACCGTGGATTCCACCTTGAGGGTTTTGACTTTCTTCGTATCGGTATCCAGTTGCTCCACCTTCGAAGGTCTCTTCGCACAAAGCAGGCGGATTGCCACAGTAGATATCGGAGGGGGTTGCGGAGTAAACAGTTGCTTTGATATCAAAGTCAACAGCGGTGTTTCCCCAGTTGTTCGTAACGACTTCGATGTCAAAGAGTCCTTCTGCATACAATCCACCGGCTGTGAAACTTTCAAGTGACTCAACCATTGGGTCGTAGAGATTAAAAGGAGTAACATAGGCGATAATCTCATCGTTTTGAGGCTGTTCATCCCATGCATTACCTGTGAGCGTTGCGGAAATTCGATAGATTGTATCGTTCAGTAAATCAGCTGTTATCGATGATGTGTATTCTTGTCCAGGTCCAAGGTTATTGAGTGGAACATTGGCTTGTTGAACTTGTGGGTTCGGCTCGAAAGCAGTCGTTTGCTTCCAAATACTGATGTTGTCAACTGCAAATCCATCTCGCCCTTCCCATCGGCTTTCGTTAGCATTCGAAATCGAACCTTCGAAACCTGTTCGAAGACGGAAGCGAATATCGACCGTTTCTCCAGCCCAAGGGCTAAGGTCGAAGGCACCAACACCTTCTTCTGTGAAATTGTTCCAACCGTAGTAGGTTCCGAACGAATAGACGCCGTTAAGCATAACTTCTGAAGACCCAAAATTGTTTATCTTATAGATTCGGTCTCTGTCAAAACCGCCCCACATCGATTCTCCTGATGCACATGCACCAACGAGTTGAGCGCTTTGAGGACAAGCGATGGTTGACCATCCTGTTTCGACACTGCCGATTTCAATCATTGCAATGTCGTCCCAGACATCTCCTGGAATGTAGTTACCTGCAGCATCCACACTTCCTAAAACGCCGTGTCCCAGGTGTTGGAATAATTCAAGACTCATGAAGGCTCGATCTGAACCTGTCAAATCGACGTCTTCGAGAACCATTGCATCGTCCCAGTTCCGGCCATATCCAGACCATGAATCACCAGATGAATTGGTTTTGTATTGTCCAGCCCACATGAAATCGGTCGGGTTATTGTAGTTCGCTGAAACATTTGGGTCGTTGTTTCCATCGGTTGCACCCATGGAGTGGTTCGTTTCTTCGTGCCAATAGGTCGATTGGTCAACGTATTCTTCATATGACCAAGTACATCCACTGCAAGAAGCCTTGTTCTCTGGAGCATCCCAATCCATTTCGTAAACGGAAGTATTAGAGGAGTTTGCTTGGTCAACAACCTTCAACTCGACATTGAGTGTAGCCTGTAGTCCGTTGAGGGTATCCATTCCGGTATTGGTGACGGTGACGTTAATATTGCGAGTTCCTTCACCTACACTTCCATAGAATTTGTCGACAGGGGATATTTCAATTGAAGAGACAGACAAATCTTTGTTGTCCATTTCGATGACCGAAACTGTGTCGTATTGTCCTTCCCAGCCGAAATTATCTCTCCATCCATTGAATCGCCAGTTTTTATGCCCGACAACCAAATCATCAGCAGAAGAGCTTGAACCTGCAAGTTGACCGACTTCAACAACGTTCGGTCGGCGACCTGCAGCGTATGACAATGGGCTCAAATGACCGCCATTACCGTCTGAAAGTGTAACTTGAACCGTCGTTGGGAAATTCAGATAGAACGAAGAAGTCGAACCACCAGCGGAGTCGCTCGAATTTTGTTGATACGCAATCGTCGGGTTGATGAAATCAGGTTCTTGGTCGCCGTTTAAATCAGCAACAGTAACCTGCCAAGAGAGATATGGGCCAAAGTAGGCCAAAGTTGGTGAAGTCCAAGTACCTACTGCGGATGAGGTCACGTAGGTGACATTTTCTAAGTTTGCATCGTTTAACACCATGACATCAATAATGGCGTCTCCATCCATATCACCAATATCGAAATTGTCTGATGTAACGGTGTTCATGTTAATGACGTGAGTGTTCAGAGGGGGGTTGGTTGCACTGAATGTATAGGTTGCAGGATAGGTGTTGGTCAAGCAACTGAATTCGATGATGGACATGTTGTCATCATTTCCAGGGTTTGTGACTGTGCCTGTGGCGTAATCAAGACCTTCAGCCCGTTGAAGCCAGATGTCATCATCAGAACAGGTTCCGGAAAGTCCAGTTTCAGTTTCTCCCCAATCGCCGACTTCCATATTTCGGTAGGTGTTTTGCTGAGAGGACCCCAGTGTAGTGATCATTCCTTGTGTGTTACTCGTGATTGGGCCGCGGTAGGTTACGACACGTTGTGTCGTGATATCGGACATCAAATCGAGAATGAAGACATCATCATTGCCATCTTGATTCGCATCACCCACAGCAAGGTCCCAAGCATAGAAGTGAGTAAAGCGAGCACCGATGCTCCACGATTTATCGGTACATCCACCGTTTTCGATGATAGTTACGTTCCCTGGGTCGCCGGCAGGCGCACCGTTATCATCTGTCTTGAAGGGATTGTTTCGCTGGAAAATAACAATGTCTATTGCATCATCACCAGTGAATTCACCAACTTCGATGAACTGAACATTTGAGAACTCATCCCATTCAGCATCTCGACTGGTGTTCTTTGAAACCCAAATATCTTGACGTTCGCTAAAATCGCCATTACCATCATTCCAAAGGATAGTGATGGTGTGAGTTCCGTCTGTTGCCATAGCCAAATCATTGAAACCATCGCAATTGAAATCGCCAATCGCTACATCCTGTGGGTCACGGTTTGTTGTATACGAGCGAGCCATGGATGCGCTTGCTGTTGAAGCGATTGCAAAGGTGGTCGAAAGTAACATCAGCATGACAAGGAACATGCTTAGGGCGCGGCTCTTGAGGTGGTGGTTCTTGGGAATCATCAACATCACTGTTCTTCTCCAATCTCTGTTGCACTTTAATTCCTTTGCCTCCAAGTTCTTAGCAATATACTCTAAAAAGCCCTGCAGTGCGACGAATACCATGCGAGAATAAAGTTGGGAAGCATTTCCCCCTCTCTAGAGGACGATACTTAATATTTTTCAAAATTTACCTGCCAACCATCGTGGAGAAGGGCCCCATCCAGTCGCATCTCCACCGTGAACTTTGACAAGTTTACCAGCAGAGAAGAGAGATTCAAGCCAAACCTCGAGTTTGGTCCCTTCTCTCCCACCTAATCGGTTACTCGCAATTTCTTCAATATCCTCGGTTTTGAGGGCGGTGATTCCGTATTCTCGAACCACGAGATGAAGTAATTCCCGAAGCCAAGCTTCTGCCATTGGATCTACGCTCATTGCACCTTGAACAGGTTGAGGGGGTTCCATCTCTTCCAATGTCGCCATCAGTTCAATCGAGTCTGGGCGGATTGGTGCCTTCAAACCAAGTAATTTGAGTTCTTCAGCGAGATTTAACTTGCCAATAGGGCGTCGGACAACAGGGATCCGAGAGGGGTCAGGTGTTGGACCCATATCTGCTGGTTTCTTATTCTCTGGAGCATCGCTCTCTTCGTTAAAATCCTCATCGTTCTTTGAGATCTCAATACCTGAAGAATTCGTCGCCCGAACTTCGGATGCGATTGGCATAGTCCACCCTACGCCTTCTAATCCAAGTTCTCCGACCCGTTGCTTCACCCAAGTCGCTTCACCCTCAAGATGAACTTGGACATCGTGTTCGTCTGAACGAAATCGATAACGAACTTGTCCTCGGAGTTCAGCCATTATTATCATTCCATTTTACCGTATTTAATCAAGTTGACGCTGGACGCTTTCCAATCTACTCTTGTTTCACAAGTTGGCGAAGAACCGTATGTAAAATACCACCATTGCGATAATATTCTACTTCCACGGGCGTATCGAGTCTCACTTGTGTTTGGAAGGTCGAGGTCGTTCCATTTGGGTGAAGTGCAGTAACAGTGAGCATTTGTAAAGGTTGAACATCATCTGAAACAGGAATCGAATAGGATTCAGTACCATCAAGGCCAAGAGATTCGTGAGTTTCACCTTCGGCGAACGTCAAAGGGAGAACGCCCATTCCGACAAGATTTGAACGATGAATTCTTTCAAACGATGTAGCAATTACTGCTTCGATGCCGAGAAGATATGTGCCTTTAGCAGCCCAATCCCGTGAAGAGCCCGTACCATACTCACTTCCAGCAAGAACTACCTTTGCCCCTGCATAAGAATGTGCAGCATCATAGACCGAAACGACCTCTCCGGTATTGAAGTCCATTGCATATCCGCCTTCGGTTTCGGGTGCCATTTGATTACGGATACGAACATTGGCAAATGTCCCTCGCATCATAATTTCGTGGTTTCCTCTGCGGCTACCGAATGAATTGAAATCACCCTTTCCGATGCCACGTTCGACCAACCATTCCCCAGCAGGTCCGTCCGCAGGAAATGCTCCAGCAGGAGAGATGTGGTCGGTCGTAATCGAATCACCTAACTTCAACAAAACTCGAGCCTCATCAATGCTGGTAATCGGTTGGGGCTCAGGTGAAAGACCTGAGAAAAATGTCGGCAATCGAATGTAGGTCGAATCGGTTTCCCAAGGATAAAGAGGGCTGGGTTCAGAAGGAATACTGTCCCAGCGCGGTTCATTCATAGCATCCGCATACCGTTGACGGAACATATCTGGAGTAATCACACTCAGTGCTTCAGCCAATTGTTCATCACTCGGCCATAAATCACTCAGCATAACGGGTGTGCCGTCTTTTGAAAAACCAACAGGCTCAGTTGCCAAATCGACTTCCAAAGTCCCTGCCAATGCATAAGCGACCACAAGTGGTGGACTTGCAAGATAAGAGGCTTTGACTTTGCCATGAACTCGACCTTCGAAGTTCCGGTTTCCTGAGATGACAGAGCCAACGATAAGACTTGCTTCATCAACCGCCGCTTCAATCTCTTCAGGGAGAGGACCTGAGTTGCCAATACAGGTGGTGCAACCGTAGCCAACGACATGGAATCCGAGCGCGTTCAAATCCTCTTGAAGGCCGGAAGCCTCGTAGTATTCAGTCACGACTCTGCTGCCGGGTGCAAGTGAAGTCTTAACCCATGGTTTGACTTCAAGACCGTGGGCACGAGCATTGCGTGCAAGAAGACCCGCAGCCAGCATGACGCCAGGGTTTGAAGTATTGGTACACGACGTAATAGCAGCGATGACAACATCACCATGATTGAGGTCATAAGTTTGCCCATTTCGTTCGACTATGGCTCCCTTTGAGAGTTGTTCAGTCGATAGACCGTGTCCATGATGTCCGAGTTCAGTGGTCAATGATTCCTTGAAATGCTGCTTCATACTTGAGAGGTCAACACGGTCTTGAGGACGTTTTGGTCCTGCAAGTGCTGGCTGGACGGTTGTAAGGTCAAGTTCCAAAGTATCGGTATAGGATTTCTCAGCATCTTCTACCGAATACCAAAATCCTTGTGCTCGAGCATAAGCCTCAACCCCTGCAATAGCGTCATCTTCTCTACCGCTTAGGCGCAGATACTCAAGCGTTCGCTCATCGACAGGGAAAAAGCCACACGTAGCACCGTATTCAGGCGCCATATTGGCAATGGTCGCTCGGTCTGCCAATGTGAGAACAGACATACCAGGTCCAAAGAATTCAACGAATTTCCCTACAACGCCATGGTTACGGAGAATTTCGACAATTCGTAGCGTCATATCGGTTGCAGTTACACCGGAATTAAGTGCACCAGTGAGGCGCATTCCGACAACATCAGGAGCAAGCATGTAGATGGGTTGGCCAAGCATAACCGCCTCAGCTTCAATTCCACCAACACCCCAGCCAAGAACACCAAGACCGTTGATCATGGTGGTGTGGGAATCAGTTCCAACCAATGTATCGGCAAGCCAAATTCCATTTTCCTGACGAGCAACACTGGCCAGGTATTCCAAATTGACTTGGTGGACAATACCGCGTGATGGTGGGACTGCTTGGAAATTGGCCAAGGATTGTTGGCCCCACTTGAGGAATGTATAGCGCTCCATATTTCGGTGGTATTCAATGTCGAGATTGAGTTGTAAAGCATCGCTGTGACCTCCATCGACATCAACTTGAACCGAATGGTCAATCACCAAATCGACCGGTACTTGAGGATTGACTTTTTCAGGGTCTCCACCCATTTCGACCATTGCGTCACGGAGTGCTGCCAAATCGACAACAGCAGGAACACCGGTAAAATCTTGAAGAATGACGCGAGAAGGACGGAAAGGAATTTCACCACGTTCACCGTTTGGTGTCCAGCCTGCAATATTTTGAATGTCTTCATCTCGAACCAAGAAACCGTCATTACCGCGAAGTGCACCTTCAAGCAAGATTCGTATCGAATAAGGGAGTGAAGAAGTATCGATTCCATTTTCATCAAGCCCATCAAGGGCAAAATATTCACCACCAACCGAGAGACTGCGGCGGGCATTGTAAGGGTCGAGGGGCGTCATGATTCAAGCCATACGGCTCTCGTCTATGAATAAAACCCTTCATCATGCCCGGAATACCAAACGCATGCTTCAAATCTGTGTTCACCAGAATTGGTACCAAGGTTCGCCACCATCATTGGCAAATGTTGCACTCTTCAAAGTCACCGTCTCAACCGGGTCACTTCCCGACGAACCAGCAGTTTCAACAACATCGATTTTATCGATGATGTCTTGACCTTCGATGACCTTTCCAAAGACGGTGTGAACACCATCGAGGTGACTCGGAGTGGAGCCCGGGGAAACGATGAAGAATTGAGAACCGCCGGTGTTGGCTGCGTTTGTTTTAGCCATTGAAAGAGCATAGGGTTCGTGAATCATTCCATGGTGTGCTTCATCTGGAAGGGTCCATTCAGTCTTCGCACAATCACTCGAAGAGGAAGTGGCTACTCCATTACAATAGCCCGACCAAACAACTGCATGGCCACCCGTGCCATCGAAATGAGTGAAATCGCCTCCTTGAATCATAAAACCTTGAATGATTCGATGATAAATGGTATTATCATAGTAACCTTCACTGACTAATGCTTTGAAGTTTTCAACATGCATTGGTGCTGCATGAGGATACAATTCGATGGTGATGGTACCAGATTCTTGGACGCCATTTGCGTTGGTCCAACTCATTTCAAAAATCACTTCATCATCGTATGCATCACCGTATGTTTTTGGTTGAGCAAGAATTGCTAATCCTGCTAAAATAACGATCATGCTAGCAACAAATGCAAAGATGCCGGCGACAGTTGGAGTTCCATCATTCATCAATCGCGGAATGATGCTTTCACTGATTCTCTTGTCTTGCATTTCATTGAGAATCTCATTGTAAGCAGTATTGGATTTTTTGTCCTTTGGATTCATGTTTACTGAATCACGGAGCAGTAAAGCAGCCTTACGATAGTCGGACTTGGAATTGGTTCGTTGTGCGATTTTATGAGTTGCTTCACCCGCAAGGCGTAAGGTGGTTGCGTGTAAGCCATTTGGGTCAGATTCTCTCAAAAGAAGAAGGGCACCTTCGGGTTTTCCTTTTGCAATCAACTTCTCTGACTTAGTCCAAGAACTTTTTCGGTTTTCTTCTGAGTCGAAGGGGTTTTTCTTCTGAACTTTGTCAGTACTTGATTCAACCTTGTCTGTAGTGTCCGCCATAAACCCCCGAGAAGGGATGAGGTTTTGAGTATCACGGCAAGAAATGAAGCACTCTACAACTGAATCCAATGCCCAAAAGTGTTGTTTTAAGGGACTTGCGCATCAACATGTTCAAAGGGTGTATGCTAAACCCAGCGATAAGAGAGGCAAGTGTAGACTCACGAATACACTCTTAGGGGAAAACAAACAATGGCAACCATTGCAAACGACTTCACTATTAACATCGCAACTGCCAACGGAACCGGTTCGCAATCAGCAAACCTCATTCTGCTTCAATCTCTGTTTGAGATGGGGATTCCAGTCAGTGGGAAAAATATGTTCCCATCAAACATTTCAGGCCTACCAACATGGTATATTGTCCGCCTCTCCGACCATGGCTACCAAGCTCCAGGGAATCGTACACACATACAGGTCCTTGTGAATCCCACTACGTGGCATGAAGACCTCGAAAGCCTCGAACCTGGTTCTGTCGTTATATGGAACGAGAATGCAAAGATGGAAATGACACGAGACGACGTAATCTCCTATCCGATCCCAATGTCATCATTGGCACGAAAAATCAATCCGAAAATTGCAAAATTGGTTACCAACATCATCTACGTCGGTGTTATTGCAGAAATACTTGGTATTGATCAGGCTGAACTTGAATCTGCAGTCGCAAAGCAATTCAAAGGAAAAACAACAGCAATTGAACTCAACATTACCGCGCTTGGACTTGGCCGTGATTACTTCAAAGAGAATCTCTCAAAGAGCGACCCCTATGTGGTCGAAAGGCGAACAATAGAGAAGAAACAGTTTTTCATTGAAGGAAATGAAGCGGTTGCTTTAGGGTGCATTTATGGCGGTGTGCAACTGCTTGCTTGGTATCCAATCACACCTTCCTCTTCTCTTGCAGAAGGTATCATCAATTATATTCCTCAACTTCGAACAGATGATGATGGAAACGCAACATGTGCTGTTGTGCAAGCCGAAGATGAACTCGCTGCTGCAGGTATGGTTTTGGGTGCCGGCTGGGCTGGCGGCCGAGGTATGACTGCAACTTCAGGACCTGGGATTTCTCTTATGCAGGAATTTATCGGCCTCGGCTATTTTGCTGAAATCCCATCGGTGTTCTGGGATGTCAATCGTGTCGGGCCCTCGACAGGTTTGCCAACTCGAACCCAACAATCAGACATTACGATGCTGTATGAAGGAAGCCATGGTGATACTCAACATATTGTCCTTATACCCGGGACCGTAGAAGAATGCTTTGAATTCGGATGGCGTGCATTTGATTATGCTGAACGATTCCAAACACCTGTTTTTGGACTCAGTGATTTGGATTTAGGAATGAACCGGTGGGCGTGTGAAGGATTTGAATATCCGGATCAAGACATGGACCGAGGCAAAGTTGTTCGCGACCGAGATGTGTTCGAAGCCTTCGAAGACTTTGGTCGATACCTCGACGTCGATGGAGATGGTATTCCTTACCGCACCCTGCCAGGCTCGGGCATGGACCCAATCCTTTACCGAGGAACTGGCCACAACCCGAAAGGCGTATACTCAGAAAAGCCTCATGATTATTTCGAACTGATGCAACGATTGCGACGTAAAATCGACGGCGCACGAGACCTCTTGCCAGCACCGATTCTACGTGAAGAAACCGAGTGTGAAATCGGAATCATCTATCTGGGAAGCATGGAAAACACCATTCAAGAAATTGATGACATCCTTGAAGCAACTGGAATTAAAGTCAGTCAATGCCGAGTCCGCGCCCTTCCAATGCACAGTGAAGTTGAAGACTTTATTCGTCGTCATGAAATGACCATCGTCTTGGAACTCAACCGCGATGGTCAGATGTATGGTATTCTTCGAAAAGAATTACCAAATGATTTGATTACCAAAGTACGTTCTGCCGCTCACAGCGATGGCGACCCACCAAGAGCGGGCATATACGCCCAATTGATTCTTGATACACTGAAGGAGGAAGAACAATGAGCGATACACCTGAACGCCCAGCACGCACAATAAAACTCAATGTCTTGAACGAGCCGAAGGACAGTTACACTGGAGGGAAATCATCTCTCTGTCCAGGCTGTGGACACGACCAAATTTCAAGTGTAATTATCAATGCTGCATGGGAAAACGGCATTGAGCCTCATCGTGTAGCAAAGATGTCTGGAATTGGTTGTTCATCAAAAACACCTGCTTACTACCTTGGTAAGTCTCACGGATTTAATACGGTTCACGGAAGAATGCCATCAGTCACCACAGGCGCCTATACAATCAACAAAGATTTACTTTACATCGGTGTATCCGGCGATGGCGATTCCGCTTCGATTGGAATCGGACAACTGATTCACTCTATTCGCCGAAACATAGACATGGTCTACATCATTGAAAACAACGGAGTCTATGGATTGACAAAGGGTCAATACTCAGCGACTGCAGACATCGGTTCAAAAAAGAAAAAGGGAGTTCCAAACAAGACGCAACCAATTGATTTGTGCGCACTTGCCATCAATCTTGGTTGCACCTTTGTCGCACGCTCATTCTCAGGTTCTAAGAAACAACTGTCTTCCTTGATCAAAGCTGCAATGTCGCACAAAGGTTTTGCCCTTATCGATGTCATCAGCCCTTGTGTAACTTTCAATAACAACGATGAGTCAATGCGTTCGTATGGATATGTCAAAGAAAATGAAATCACGCTCCATATGACCGATTACATCCCTCACTTCAATCCAGTTGAGGAAATCGATGTGCCCGAGGGTCATTATCGCGACATCACACTCCATGATGGTTCTACGATACGCCTCGAAACTATTTCTGCGGAACATGACCCAGAGAGTTCAATTGCAGCACTGACAGCCCTTCATCATGCAGAAGTTGCCAAGAAACACGTCACCGGCTTATTGTATTTCGACAATTCAAAACCTTCCCTTGCCGAGGACTTGGGCCTGGTCGACATGCCGCTGGTCGATGTTCCGAATGACGTATTACGACCGAGTAAAGACACACTTGACAAAATCAATACTGCATTATACAATTGAGGAATAAAATCGGAGGAGAGGAGAACATGGCAATCTCCTTCAAACTCCTTGCAATCGGTATTACTGGCGGACTAACACTTTTTTCGCTTGCTATCCTTAGCAGAATACTCTTTGGAATAATCCGTTCACGATTTCAGCAAGATAAACTGCTTGATGCAGCGGCTCGTCGAGAAAAGCATGCTCCCAAAGTTACTGAAATACCAACACGCTTCATATCAGCCGGCAGCAAAATTCAGCAATCCGAAGACATACAATCAAAGATACCCGAAGAAAGTAACCAACCTCTCGAATCCGAAGAAAGTACAGAACCACTCATCCTCGAATCCTCAAGCCGTCAAGTCGATGAATTATCGAACGAAGAACGGGAAGAGTATGATGTTCGTGACCAAGCACGGGATGAAAATATCTTGTCCCTTCGCTTGTTGGTAGATGATTTGTTTGAGGGTGATGCCAATCCCGTAGATGAAGCATTATCAGATGAGGCACAAGTACAATCCTCTATTGAATTACGAAACTCTTGGATCGAACAATTCGAAACTCCGTTGAATGAACATGCTACGTTCATCGAACAAGAAAAAGTTGGTAGCGGTATCATGGTGATGGATCCAACAGATGTTGAAAATGATGATTTCGAAGAAAGGCTTCAGCGCGAAGGTGGAAAAACAGGTACAGTTCAGATTTCATTGGCCTGGGATGACTTCAACGACCTTGACCTCCATATGTTCTGCCCTTCAGGGGAACGTATTTACTTCAATGACAAAAAGAGCGCATGTGGTGGTGAACTTGATGTTGATATGAATGTTCGACCTACGAGCAATAATGCTGTTGAAAACATAGTTTGGACTCAAAATGCACCATTTGGGATATACAAAGTGGGCGTCCATTTTTACAAACACCATTCGGAAATCGACACAACCACGACATGTAAGTTCCGAGCGCGCATCACTGTTCATGGTGAAGTACGCAATTATTCAGGGAGTATTACGCACGGCCAAGCCATGCAAATGGTAACGAGTTTCACTTTAAGCCAGAAAAACGAAGACTCCGATTAGTAAATTCGGCCGGTGAGTGTACGAAGAATTCGTTTAAACACAGAGACATGAGGGCGTTCACTGAGCCCTAAACGCCAATCTAACTCATTTGCCTGTTCATACTTCTGTAATTCTTCAAAGCCACCAATCCATTCATCATCGATAAATATTTGTGGAATCGTCTTGCTTCCCTTGGTTCGAAAGTGAAATTCAGCATCAATGCGCTTTGATGAACCAAGGCGTATTTCTTGATAGTTGACTTTTTTTGAATCCAACAACCGTTTTGCGTTAACGCAAGCACCGCACCCTCGGTTGGTGTAGAGCTCAATCTTCGCCATACTCGAAGGTGACGCCACCATGTATCAAAACCTTTCATTGAACGAAAGCGGTGGTAGTCCCTCCCGGATTTGAACCGAGGTCAGAGGACCCAGAATCCTCCATGATGGACCGCTACACTAAGGGACTATTAATCGGCCCAACAGCCATTACCTCTTCAATTCAACGGTGAAACAGATACATATTTTCTTTGAAGAGTGCCAAAAAGCCAAAAAACCTATCCTTTAATATAGATTAGGTTAGACGGCAAGTGATGACTGATTCTCTATCACTCAAATCGAAGCCCAGCGCGGCCATTCTTATGGCTCTTGCATTGATCACCACCACCTTCGCAGGCGTCTCTTTTGCAGACCACACTGATGAAACTGGTCTAATGAATACATTTCTCAGTATGGACTATGACGAACTCGAGATTACTGTCGATTTTGGTGCGAATGGAACTGACTACGGTACCATGACTGGAAATTATTCCCTCAGGGAAGCAGGAAATGAAGGCACCCTACTTTCAGGTTCATACGATCTGATGGAAGAAACTGACAACACCTCGTGGAATTCCCACTGGGGTAGTTTCAACCTTGCTCTCTTCTTTGAACAAACTGCCGAAGATGGTAGTTGGTATACCGTCGAAGGTTATGTTTATGCTGAAAACAGTACTCAAATTGGATACAACTGGATTGACATCTGCATGGATAACGGTACCGCTTGTGAATCAGACATCGAGGCTACGGCTGAAGAACTCTTTGACGAAGTTGACGCTGATGGCGATGGTGCAATCACCGGACAAGAACTCATCGATTTCATGAACGAGCAGGCAGATGAATTAAACGAATCCGCATTGAACAACACTGAGGAAACAGAACTCCTTGAAGAGATGGCAATGTGGGACACCGGCTGGACGAGCATGGACGGGAACGACACCGAAGATGCGAACGACAGTATGCTTGAGCTCAATGAATTCCTTGCCTGGTTGAACTCCGATGGCGATGATGACGTTGGGATGGACTGGTCAGTTGAGGCTATGCTTGATGAAACTGGAGTCCTCACAGTTATGATTCACAATGATGATGGCAACATTGCATACGTTCAAATTGTGATTATGGACATGTATCAAAACGAACTTATTAACGAAACTCACTTCCCGGCAGACAGCAGTGACCCTACCAATAACTTCGATGATTGGACCAGTCCGGATTGCTGTGCCGATTCGGGAATGTACTCGATCTCGGTTTATTTTTACGATGAAAACAATTCCATGATTGGAATGGAGTACCTCACAGTTGGAGAAATGCCAACTCAAGAAGAAAGTATGTTCCAGATGTTCGACCTCGACGGAAATGGAAATATTTCAATCGATGAATACATCGCAGTATATGAAGACGGCACCAATGACACTATGGACGAACAAACAAAGAGCATGATTACCAATCTCTTCATGGCTGAGGACGTCGATGGCGACCAAGAACTCAACATGGATGAATTCTCTTCTTTCAATGAAGCCATGAATAACATGGGCGATGGCGGCGAAGGCGAATACTCCGAGATGGAAATGATGATGGCGATGATTGATGCCGATGGTGATGGAAACCTCAGCCTTTCTGAGTTGTTAGTTATGTTCTCAGATGAAATGATGGATGATGAAGCATCCACGCTTACAATGACTACCAATCTTTTCAACTTTCACGATGAAGACAACAACAACATGCTCGACATGGATGAAATGGTTGAGTTGTTCAAACACCTGGACCGACTTGACTCTGAAGTGTGTTACGAGATTGCTGCTGGTGATGTCGTATTCCAAGAAGGAGAATTTTGGAAATACGAAAGTGATGGTGATGTAATAATTCTGAAGAACGGTGACAGCGCACCAAACGACGGTGAGTTCTGCTTTACGAAGGGTATGGATTCTGAGATGCTCAGATTCATGGCTGATACCAATGGAGACGGTAGTCTCAGTTTAAGTGAAATTTTAGCTCGATTTAACTTCGATAATAACATGACTGATGTCGAACTTGAATACTTGGGTATTGCCTTTAAAATGAGCGATTCTGATGCGAATGAGTTGTTGAACGAAAATGAATTAAGAACTTTAATGGATATTATCAATAATTACAAAGATGATGTAAATGCAGGAGAAGAAGAATTATTCGAGGGCTGTGTCGATGCAGTCAACCGTGTCCCAATGGACTTGAATAAAACCGATTGTATGGCAGCAAACTACCAATGGATGGGAGAACGCGGTGACCAAGACGGCGAAAACAACGATACTCGTCCTGATGATGAAGACACAATGATTAAATCCAACCAAGTTGATGTTTGGTTCGAACAATGGAACGACCAAACCATGGAATTGGTTATTGTCGAATTGATCACAGTAGACAGCCAAGATGAAATCGCTCGTTTGGTTAACATGGCTGATGCAGAATATGGAAACAATGATTCAATGCTCGACCAAGCAGAAATTAATATGCTCATGAATTTGTATGCATTGACCCTCAACCCTGATGAAATGACAAACGGTTTGGCCCTTGATGGTACTAACGGAACTGCTGTTGATTTCTGGATTGAAATTGATGGCCTGCTTGAAGGCGACGATGTCGTCTTCCTTCGAATTGGAACTGTTATTGCATTCCCAACCGATGCTTACGACAACTCAACATCACACACATTCACTGTTGCTCCAGAGATGGATGATAGTGACAACATCGAGAACGTAGATAATGACTGCGATGACACAAGCGTTTGGATTCACAATTCGAATACATGGAATGTGAAAACAGCTACTGGATTCACTTTTGATGAAAGAAACAATGCTTGGTATTCTATTGACAAAGACTGCCAAAACCACGATGTTATCACGTTCGAACTTGAAAAGGCAGAAAACGCAACCCTACCTAATGCTGAAGAAGAAGACTGGACATGGGAAGATGAAGAAATGAACATGTTCCCAATCTGTGACTGGACTTACTCTGTCACCTTTGCAAACAACTCCTCCTTGTATGAACAAGGGGTAGATGAAGCACCAGAAAGTGGCGATTACGAAATTGTTCTCGACGACGATGCTGCTTACGAAATCACCTTGTTCTGCTGGGACCCTGAAGGTGGCAAGATGACTGTTGACATCGGCAGCGTACTCGGAAACAGTACCAACTCAAGTATCGGAGAAACAATGGGCGCTATATCGTTCAAGCTCCCTGCTGGTGCCGGTGGAAACTACACCTTTGATTTCTCTTGGACTGATGAATACCACACAGAAAGCGGAACATTGACTGTTATCGCAACTGGCGATGGAACCATTGACCTCTCAGACATCGAAGTTGATGGCGAAGGAATCCTTCCAGGATTCACTGTTGGATTGGGCGTTCTTGCAATGCTCGGTGCTGCAATGTTTGCTGGTCGTCGAAACGAAGCTTGAATTCAAATTGAGTTCAATCGATGTGGAGCAATCCACACGTTGCTGACGAAATCATAGGCTGATGGTGTGAAGTGATTCACATGTGCCTGACAAAGTCAGAAGGAGACGAATCGAAAGAGTACCTTCGATACGGCACTGAGCATGAGGACGATCATAAACGAACCGAGAGCCCAGCGCGCCCAAGGGCGGTCAGGCTTTTCTGGAGGCCAAGGGTCAATTCCCAAGGCTTCGGCTTCACGGACAAGTGCTGCAAGTTCTTGCAATTCTTCTTCTACCGATTGCGCCGCCATGCCTTATGGGAACATTGGGTCCTACATGAGATTCACGCTTCACCAGCGAAGAGGAAACAAAGCCTTGAAGCCCACGACGAACAGCGAATTGTATGAGTGAGGTCCCAGAAGGCATATCTCTTGGTCCGCAGAAGCGTCGACCACCTCGACCAACGGCAACCATGACAATGACCCGTGATGGCAAAGACGGCATCGAAGTCTTGCTTGGACTTCGGTCTGAAACAATGGCAGCCTTCCCTGGCTACTGGGCATTTCCCGGTGGTGGATTATCACGCGTCGATGCTGCAGCCGTAGAGGAGTTGGAAGGTTTTGAAGGCCCTGAAGCAAAAGCGATTGCTTGTATTCTTCGTGAAATGAGTGAAGAATTAGGACTGGCACCGTCCGAACATGGATTGGTTGCACTACCTCTTGAGGCTCGTAAAGAAATTGTAGCAGATAAAAGTCGATATTTGCCACTTGCCCTACAGGGTGCATTCCCGTATGATACACGCTCTCTACGTCTCTTAAGTCATCGAATTACACCTCCGTTTGGCCCAATACAATTTGATAATGCTTTCATGCACCTTCATGCCGGTCTTGCCAAAGACGTACCAGAAATAGACCTCGAACCTCAAACTGAATTCACTGAAATTATGTGGGCGACACCCAATGAGTTCCTACTGAGGTGGTCGAATCATGAAATGAAGGTCGCTCCACCTGTGGTCACCTTACTGATGGAGATTGAACGAACGTTAGAACGAAAAAACCGTGACATGGTTGAAGCCGCACGTGATATCAGTGAACGATTACCTAGCCGTCGCTCGATCTTGTTTGCACATGGCGTCGAAGTTGTACCGGTTAAAACAGCGACTCTCCCTCCCGCCGACCATACCAATTGCTACCTTGTTGGCGACCCTAAAGGCGAATTCATTCTTGTTGACCCTGCATCTCATCTACGTGAAGGGATGGAAGATATGGCCAAAGCAGTTGAGCGACACAAAGGGACACTCATTGCGATGATGTTTACCCACTCACATGGCGACCATGTGGGCGATATCGGATTGCTTCGAGAAGCGTTTGATGTCCCTATTTGGGGCAGCGAATATACGGCTCGTACCGTCGAATGCCAACGAATACTCACCGAAGGCGAGATGCTAGAACTTGGCAACCAAACTTGGCAGGTGCTCATCACTCCCGGTCATCATCCAGGACACATCTGTTTACTCGGAGACGCAGGACTCATTGCCGGAGATATGGTCGCAGGTATTGGTACAATTCTCATTCCACCTCATACCGGTGATATGAATGTCTACATGGAACAACTTGAACGCTTGAAAAACCTCAAACCACATCTGCTGTTTCCAAGCCATGGCCCAGTCATAGCCCTGCCAACAATGAAATTCGACCAGTATTTGTCACACCGAAAAGCACGCCATGATGCCGTCTACGCAGCAGTCAAGTCGGGGATTCAATCGCTCCCAGACATTGCCAAAGCAGCCTATTCCGATACCCCCGATGCCCACCCCGGTCTTGCAGTCGACCAAACGCTCTCACATCTCATGTCCCACCAACGTGCTGGGGCAATGGACGAGCATTCCTCGAAGTGGTCGTTGAATGGAACCAAACCTTAGAACACCTCCACCGGTAGGGAAATCCATGCCTCGTAGAGTCGAATTCACCAAAGCCGGCTCCCCGAGTACGATTCGAATTGCTGAAATGCCGATGCCTGAGCCTAAAACCGGTGAAGTGCGAGTCAAAGTGGCTTTTGCTGGAATCAATTTTGCTGATTTGTTGATGCGTCTCGGATTCTATCAACCACGCCCGCCTTATCCGTTTACTCCAGGTTACGAAGTCAGCGGCGTAATCGATGCTGTAGGTGATGAAAAGACTGGATTTACGGTTGGACAGCGAGTGGTAGCTGCAATGTCCACCGGCGGTCAAGCAAGCCATGTCGTGGTCGACAAAAACCGTGTATTACTGCTTCCTGACGAGATTGAATTAGATGTTGCAGCAGCCATGCCCGTGACCTATCTTACAGCCCACCATATGCTGCATCATTTGGGTCATATGGACAAAGATGATTCAGTTTTGATTCACGGTGGTGCGGGAGGAGTAGGTACTGCTGCTCTGCAATTGTGCCAGTGGGCAGGCGTGACCAAAGTATGGGCTACAGCCTCCGGTTCGAAAGCCGAAATCATTGAATCCCTTGGTGGACGAGCAATTGACCGACATAACGAGGATTTTGTGAGTATCATCAAGAAAGAAACTGAAGGTGCAGGAGTGGACCATATTCTTGACCCAATAGGTGGCGAACATCTGACTCGGTCTCTTTCGGTTCTCAAAGAAGGTGGGCGGCTCTATACATACGGTATGTCCGCAGCCGCACCTACAGCGAAACGCTCTTTGTTTCGTACCTATTTGGCATGGAGGAAAACACCTGCTTTCGACCCACTTCGATTGATGAATCGGAATCGTGGAGTTTTTGGCGTCCATATGGGGACATGGAAAGACGAAACGGTGATGCAGGCTCAACTTAAGCGAATTCTGGAGGGAATCATGAGCGGAGCACTCTCGCCGATCATCGATTCAATATTTGACGTCGAAAACGTAGCAGAGGCCCATCAATATCTCCACGACGCAAAAAACATTGGAAAAGTTCTACTTCGTTTCAAGTGAGGATTGAAGAAGCGTCGACCACAGGTCGGCTCTGGGGCGAGATGCATGAAAGCGACAATGTCGGGCTTTGACTTACGTGCTGTTGCTCGTGAATTGAATGAATTCTCCGGCGCCTATGTCAAGAAAGCCTACATGCCACACTATGAACAAATTGTTCTACGAATCAATCCGAAAGACCACGACCAATTCGACTTGGTGTTGGTAGGTGGCGCTCGTATCTATACCTCGAATAGAGACCGACCAATGCCCATGATACCGCCTCCATTTGCAATGGTTCTTCGAAAGCATCTCAAAAATGCACGAATGACTGGTGTTCGACAACTTGGCTTTGACCGAGTTTTGTGTTTTGATTTCGATACAAAATATGGACAATACCATCTCTATGTCGAAGTATTCCGAGATGGAAATATCATTCTCACCGATGGAGAAGACACCATTATTTTACCCCTTACGCATGCCTCTTATGCGGGCCGAACTCTGAAGAAAGGCGTCACCTATCAACCTCCACCACCAGCGATGAACCCCTATGAAATTGAATTGGAACACCTCATAGAGATGTTTGAATCCTCGGACCGAGATCTTGTTTCAACACTTGGTGGAAAAGTCAATCTTGGTGGTACACATGCCAACGCCGTCTGTGCACTGGCTGGCATGGACCCAAACGTCGATACACAAGCCGCCGATGCCCAGCAAGTACATACTGCGTTGCAGTCACTTCTCACCGACTTGACAGAAAGTCAACAAGGATACCTTCTTCTCAAACCCGACAAGGAAAACTCCAATGAAGAACTGGAATCTCAAGCAGCGAGTCATGAACCAAATGGAAAGCGAGACAGTTTCTTTGAACAATTTGCTTGTGAAGCAACACCGACTCTTCTGCCAAACCATGCCCTACTTACAAAAATAACGTTCCCAACATTATGTCAAGCCGTCGATGCTTGGAAAGGTGCCCATGATGCGATGGCTCTGGCACGACGCGAAGCAGAAAAATTAGATATTGCTGCCCCTGGCCGAGGTCACTCCACCGATGTTGAACGATTAGAACGGCGAAAGGTACAACAAGAAAAGGCACTGGAAGGGTTTTCAGTGAAAATTGAGAAACAACAAATGCTTGGACACTGTATTCAAAATAATTGGACGCATATTGAAAATTTGCTTTCTCAAGTAGCAACTGCAGTTGAAGAAAAGGGTTGGAAGGAAGTCAAAAAAGATGCCAAGGAAATCCCTTGGATTGTCTCATTGAATCCAGCAGAGCGTAGTTTTGTCACGGTATTACCTGATGACAATACCTTGCCAAATGGCCCTCAAGCAACGCTTTCGTTGGATGAAAATGTTCATCAGAACGCACAGCGCCATTTTGAGGCGGCTCGTAAACAAAAGGGCAAAACGAAAGGTGCAGTTGAAGCGCTCGATGAAACTACTCTTCACTTACAACGGGCTAAAAAGAAGGAAAAAAAGCAACAAGCAAGTGGTAAACTCAATAAAATCAAACGAAGTAAACGCCTTTGGTTTGAAAACCATCGTTGGAGTATGATCAGCGGAGGGCATTTACTGGTCGGCGGAAAGGATGCAAAAGGCAACGATGCCGTAGTCAAAAAACACCTTTCAGGTTCTGACATGTACCTTCACGCCGATTTACACGGCGCACCAAGTTGCAGTTTACGAGCGACTCAAGGTTTTGCAGTCGATGAACATAAACCTGCACATATTCCAGATGACGTACCTGCTTTCCGATTGATCGACAAACTCGGTGATGAACGTATAACACCTGAAAAACTCGAGGAAGCCGCTACTTTGGCACTGTGTTGGAGTCGTGCATGGGCTGGAGGCGGAGCACATGGAACGGTCTACTCAGTCAAACCCGCTCAGGTATCGAAAACAGCTCAAACTGGAGAATACGTCGGTAAAGGGGCATTCATTGTACGAGGCCAACGTCAATGGTTCAAAGACTTGGATGTGGAATTGGGAATTGGAATCGTCGCAATCAATGGTGTGCCTCTCCTCATGGGGGGTTTGCCTGAGACCATCCGTTCCTGCTGTCAGCGATATGCAATACTACGCCCGGGATTAGTGAAAAAGGAACAACTCGCCAATCGGATTTACAAAAATACCGGTTTAATGACGGATGATGTCTTACCTGTATTACCAGGTGCAGCAGAAATTATCGAAGACTATGGAATCTTTAGCCCAGCAAAAAGTCAAATTCAGGAAGAAGAATGAACTCAATTTCGGTCACGGCCGCCATTACTGTAACCGCCTTTTTTACCGCCATAGCCGCCACTCGATTGTGGTTTTTGGCCACCTTGGTAACCTTTGCTTGAATTCTTGCTTGGTTTGAAATTCTGACCTCTCGATTCACCGCGATATCCACCGCCGCCGCCGCCACCGCCGCCGCTACTGCGACCGCCATCTGAGTTTCCTCGGCCACCGCCACCGCCGCCGCCGCCGCCACGGTATCCACCGCCGCCGCTTGAGTTTCCTCGGCCACCGCCGCCACCGCCACGGTATCCACCGCCGCCGCCACCTGAGTTTCCTCGGCCACCGCCGCCACCGCCACGGTATCCACCGCCGCCACTCGAGTTTCCTCGGCCGCCGCCGCCACCACGGTATCCACCGCCGCCGCCACCATTTCGTTGGCTATAGTGGCCGCCTCGTCCACCAGAATCATCGCGACTCGGGCGTTTTCGACTTGCAGCAATATACTCGACTTCAAATTCAGGTAATGTTGTAAATTCAGGAGGTTCAAATTCAACACGAATTCCAACTTCACGTTGGATTTTGCCGTATTGCTTTTTCTGAGGCTTTTGAACTAATGAAATGACGATTCCAGATGCACCACCACGGGCAGTTCGGCCACTGCGATGTTTGTAGGCCTTACCGTTTTCTGGAGGGTCATAGTGAATCACACAATTGACTCCTTCAACGTCAATTCCTCGGGCAGCGACATCAGTTGCGATGAGTGCCATGCATTCTCCATGTTGGAAACGAGACATTGCACCATCACGTTGGCGTTGAGACAGGCCGCCGTGAAGCGTTTCAATTGCCATCCCTTCGAATTGCATTTCATCGCCAACACGGTCTACACCAGCTCGAGTTCGGCAAAAGATGATTGTTCGGCCACACTTTCGAATGAGTTCAGATGCAATTGATGATTTTTTGGAGTTTGGCATCAACCAAAAATAATGTGTCATACTTTCCATCGATACTTCTTTTGGACCAACTTCAATCGTCACGGGGTCGGTCTGATAATCTCTTACCAAGTCAGCAACTTCGTCGTCCAAAGTTGCACTGAACAAAATAGTTTGGCGGTCAGGCTTACACTTATCGAGAATTTTACATACGGGTTCCATGAATCCCATATCCGCCATTCTATCTGCTTCATCAAGAACAACAACGCCAACATCTTCCAAAGATACTGCGCCTCTCTCCATCATGTCAATCAATCGACCAGGACATGCAACGAGGATATCGACACCTCTGTCAAGGGCACGGAATTGCTTGTTGTATGGACTTCCACCATACATAGCAAGGACATACAGTTGGAGTTCGTAGGCAAGTGGATCAAGCACCTTGAAGATTTGCTCTGCCAACTCGCGGGTTGGGGTAAGTATCAGAGAAGTTGGACGTCGAGGTTCTGCTTCCTGAGTTCGTGATAGCAGAGGTAATCCAAACGCAAGAGTTTTGCCTGAACCTGTCGGTGCTCGGCAACAAACATCACGTCCCTCCATTCCAACTGGAATAGATTCAATTTGAACTTCAAACGGTTCAAGAATTCCTTGTTTTTTCAAGACTTCAACCAAAATAGGCTCAACACCAAGATCCTCAAACGATACCATGTGTATATCCCCATTTGAAGGCCGTCGTCCAACCCTATTTGATACCCACAGTCGGAAAAACGGTTTTTTAGGGGTCTCAACCGTCGCTTTAAGAACGCCGAACAAGCATAGCAACCGCATTACCGCCACCAAGACAGAGCGTGACGATTCCAGAATTTGCCTCACATCGGCGCATCACACCAAGCATGGTAATGAGGCAACGGGTACCACTTGAACCGAGTGGGTGGCCAAGACTGACCGCTCCTCCGTGAAGATTGAATCGTTCTTCAGGGATGTTCAGTTCTTGAGCAACAGCACATGATGCAGAGGCAAAGGCTTCATTGTGCTCATAAATGTCAACATCCAATACATCCAGTTGATTCCGTTCCAAGAGCATTTTGACCGCTGGAATCGGAGCGCTCATCACCCGTTCAGGTTCGACACCGCTGGTGCAATAATCTTCGATATAAGCAATGATTTCCCAACCTTGTTGTTGAGCATATTCAGCGTTTGCAAGCACAACTGCACTCGCACCGTCATTGAGTGTGCTTGCATTACCTGCGGTTACTTGTCCGTCTTTTTGAAACACCGGGCGTAGACTTGAGAGTGATTCGGCATCAGTATTTGCTCGGATTCCTTCATCGTGAGAAAAAATAACAGAGGGGCCTCGACGTTGAGGAATTTCAACAGAGAAAGTTTCCCAATCAAACCACCCATTGGTTTGGGCTTGGGCGGCTCGATGATGGCTTCGAGCAGCAAATAAATCAGATTGAATGCGAGTAATCGAACATTCTTTGGCAATAGTTTCGCCAGTAGTTCCCATGTGAACATCATTGTAGCCATCCCATAAACCGTCGTGAATCATTGAGTCAACAAGCGTCGAATCGCCCATCTTGGAGCCTTTTCGATGGTTCATCAAAAGATGAGGGGAATTGGACATGCTTTCCATTCCACCGGCAATAATTACGTTGTGTTCACCTGCACGAATACTGTTTGCAGCCATCATCGCTGCTTTGAGGGAACTACCGCAGACTTTGTTGATGGTCACGCAGGGTGTGGTCACGGGCAAGCCTGAACCAAGAGCGACTTGGCGTGCTGGATTTTGTCCGGAACCGGCTTGTAACACTTGGCCGAAAATAACCTCATCAACGCCACCTTGGTCCGGTTGAATGCCAACCCGTTCACAGACTTCTTTGACAGCAAGTACGCCTAAATCTACAGCACTCATGCTCGATAACGCGCCCATGAACTTACCAATCGGAGTTCGAGCCACGCCACAAATTACTACTTTCGGTTGGCTCATGCCACCCCTAATCAACCGGTATTCTTCAATGTGCGCGCACTTTCATCAGGCAGAAGTGAGGAGAAGACTTGATGAAGAGAAGGTGCTGGCGATGCCATGGCCAAATTCAAGACCGAGATGAACACCGACCGCGAAGCAAATGAAATGCGACACGTCGAAGTAGAAATTGATTTTACACCGAACGCTCTTGCTTCTATTCTCTACCGTCAAGGTGATACAGTAATCTTAGCTTGCTGCACCAAAGAGGCTCGTTTACCTGGATGGTTCCCCCGAGACTCAACAAAAGGGTGGGTTCACGCTGAATACTCCTTGCTCCCCGGTTCAACAGATTCTCGATTCCGTAGAGAACGACGGGGTGCCAAAGGACGTACTCAAGAGATTGAGCGACTCATCGCTCGTTCCTTACGTGCTGCCGTCGATCTTGAAGCATTAGGACCCGTCGCATTGAATGTTGACTGTGATGTACTCAATGCTGATGGAGGCACTCGATGTGCATCCATTACCGCAGCGAATATCGCTCTGCGATTAGCGGTTCGACGCTTGATTGCACGAGGTCAATGCCTACCTTTGGATATGCGACCTACTGAAGACCAACGAAAAGCTGGTTGGACTGCTCCTTCTCTCTCCGAAACAGAGAAAGCCAACCATGAAAATGCAGTTATTCCTCATGATTTAGCCGCAATCTCAGTTGGACTCATCGATGGTGATGTGTTCCTGGATCTCGATTATGTATTGGATTCAAATGCTGATGTTGATATGAATGTGGTGAAAACTGCTGATGGTAAATACGTCGAAATCCAAGGTACTGGAGAAGAGTCAACGTTCTCAAGTGAAGAATTGATTGCCCTGCTGGCAAGTGCTGATGGCGGAATCGATGCTTTGTTTGAAGCACAGAAAATAATTCTTGACGGAATTGAATGAGCCTTGAGTGTTTCATTCGTCCAACATTCATTGGCGAAAGCCTTGATATGGCAGGGGTTCTCGCCGAACTGCACGGGTCAGTAGCTTAGTTGGGAGAGCGCGGCACTGAAGATGCCGAGGTCGCTGGTTCAAGTCCGGCCTGACCCACCTCAACTCCTTACTGCGAAAGCCTTCACGGGGAATGGAATGCCGTTCGTTTTTCCGTTTGGAAACATCACATCAATCGAATTCTATCGTTGGGTTCATGTGCTATGTCTTTCTGCTTGAACTATGCCCGAAGGGAAAGGTGATTCTGGTGATGGTACCGAGCACATCGACCACGAGGCCAGAGCACACGACAAAGTCACCAAGGAATTGGTCGAAATCCGCAATCGACGAAGCGGTGATATCAAACAAAACTTCCTTGCAAAGAAAGAAAATTTCGTCCTCGCAGGTGGAATTATCTACACAGTGTTGTATGTGGTGCTCATTTTCGGGATGACGTCAGGAACCTTCGGAAATTCAACATATATCGACCATGCTGCTTCCAAAACCTTTCTTGACATTGGTGGCGAGTGTGAAGAAGTCTCCGATGAATCTTGGATTCATATTTTCCCAAATGACGATGCTGAGAAGTTCTCGATGTATGGTTACAACCTTCCGAGCGGATATGCGCATGGAATAGTTACCGTTACCCAACTACAGGATGGAAATGGAGAGGATATAGTCGCCGAGGAATCTTGGACCAATTCCTCAAAAAAACACATCGCATCTGCCGGTGAACCCGATGCTGGAAAAATGTATTTTTCATATCCTTTTAATGAACTTGAAGAAGGGTATTTTAGTTTGAATTACACAATTAGTGTCTACAATCAATCGAATCTTTCGGACACAAATACCGAGCTTGTAGAGGGTTCTGAGCCGATCTACAAAGAAGTTGAATTCGAACTCGACATTTCAAAGCAAACGTTTGCCTTTTTGCCTTTTGTTGACTCGGATACGAAGCATCAAGTTCGAGTGACTGAAACCGGTGCCAGATCTTGCTGGGGCGTTCAAGACCTTGGTAATTGGGGATATGTTTTGATTGGAGCAGAATTAGGTGGTGGGCGTGAGACTGCCATGCTTGCAGGTGGAGCAGCGGGTATTCCTGCATGGTGGATGGCGTTTTCTTCACTCTCTCTTTCTGCGATTACGCTGCTGATTATTTATCCACTGATGTACAAAGTGTATCACCAAGATAGCGACGATATCCTCTCAAGAACGCATATTTCTCGTTTGGTCGAAGATTCACTCCACAAAACTGCTGATCGATTGGGCATTGAAATCGATTGGGAACTGTATAAGATTGAACCGAGAGATTTGTCAATTGATATTATGGTACCGTATAAAAACACTCAATCAACGCTCTCAGACAGTAAAGATGTCCGTGCTGAAGTACTTCGTGAAGTTCTTGAAGAATTTGCAATTTTCCGAGTATTCAAGCCCGTCCAACTTACTGTTCGCACCATTGGAGTAAATCAAGCGATTGATTTTGAATCTGGGGTTGGAATTGGAACCTCTGCGGACCACAATGAAAATGAAGAGGAACAGAATTATTCGGATTTCTTTTCGGAGTTGCATACGCTGTCTCGTGTTGAGGAAGAGGTACGAGAAAGTTTAGAATTATTTTTCGCACGCCGAAACGAGTTGAATATGGAAGCTGCTGTTGTTACAAGCGATGACCGTGTTATCTTTGTATCCGTGATTTATCGCCCTACACAACGCTTTGCTTTCTTTAGATTCAAGAAGACTCGCGATGAAGTGCAAACTGAACTCCATCTCTTTATCTCAAAGCGAAATGCTGACCTCTTGGGTTCGCAAGAGTTGATTGTCAAAGGACGTAATCAAGTTTCAACATTGTCCGAACGTTCGGGGGCAGGACGCGTTGAACGCGACTTGAAAGACGATGAGCGAATTGTTGCTGTCGCAAAACAAGATGGTTTTGGTGGTAAAATGTTACAGACAAAACTCCTTGGAGACACACTTTCCACTGTCGAATACATGGCGAATGAAAAGCGTGAAATGATTAACAAATGGGGATTTTGGGGATTGATTGTCTTCGTCTGGATTCCATTTATGGCATCTGGTGTTCTTGTTGGAGCTATGCTCGGTCTCTTGTCACGAATGAACTTTATGCGTGTCTTGAGCGCTACATTCATTGGCGGTTCAATTGCTTCGGTCACATGGGCCTATACAGCAGAAGGCATTGTCAAATTCATGCACCAATACAAACTAGAGGCTGTGATTCCATTGATTATTATCGTGTTTATTGGTGCAGCATTCTTACACATCCGTTCAACGAAGATGCGACGTCAAACAGAACTATTTGAGGATACTTTACTCGATAATTTCCACGCAAACATCCAAGCCAAATACGGTAACCAATGATGGAGATGAACCTATGGATTCAATCCATCAGCTGTCTGGAACTGAAAACCATTGTGGCGAGCATGCTGTTCTTGGCATTGTTACGGTAAGCGACCGAGCCAGTTCTGGCACCTATCAAGATGAAGGCGGACCTGCTGTTCTTGCTTTTTTACAAGCCGGTTTAGCAAGTCCCTCCACCGTTCATTATCGATGTATAGCCGATGACCAATCGCTCATCGAGCAGACTCTTATCGAGCTTAGTGATGACTTCGGATGCCATGTCATCGTAACAACTGGTGGAACAGGACCTGCTGCACGAGATGTGACTCCTGAGGCTACTGAACAAGTCTGTGAAAAGATTCTTCCGGGATTTGGAGAACAAATGAGAGCGATTTCCTTGAAGTATGTACCTACCGCAATTCTCTCGCGACAGATGGGTGGGATTCGAGGTTCATGCCTTCTTTTTAATCTACCAGGACGGCCAAAATCGATCCGTGAAACAATTGATGAAATTTGGAAAGCGGTCCCGTACTGCGTTGACCTCATCAATGGGCCTTACATCGACACAGTCGACCTTGTGTGTGATGCATTCCGACCAAAATCTGCCCGTCGTCGGTAAGAACTCAAGGCGAGAGTTCATTGAGTGGATGCGCTCAAACCGATTCATGGAGTCAGTTCGTAGCAGAGGTAACATGCTCATTCTTGGAGCGACCGTCGTCATGCCCGATTCAACACGTCTCGCTGATGTCCGCGTCTCAAACGGCATCATTGAAGCAATAACTGAGCCTCATCAACTTCATCCTCTTGACGATGAACTTCTCATCGATGGTTCAGGTTTACATCTCCTGCCTGGTGCCATTGACCCTCAAGTACACTTTCGAGACCCTGGCCAACCAGAAAGGGAAGACCTCGAAAGTGGTTCTGCAGCTGCAGTAAGCGGAGGTATCACTTCATTCCTTGATATGCCGAATAACAAACCCGCCATCACTGACATGGCTGGAATGCAAATGAAACTCGATATGGCTGCTGCAAAATGCGTCAACAATTATGGATTCTTTATCGGGGCTACTCCGGAAAATGTTGAAGATCTACAGGAAGTTGTTGGGACTCCAGATGCACCTCTTTCAATTCCAGGTATTTGCGGCATCAAAATATTCATGGGCTCTTCAACGGGTACATTGTTGGTCAATGAACGGGCTGCATTGGAAATTATATTTTCCAAGACTGCAGGCCTCATCGCTGTTCATGCAGAGGATGAAAAGCGTTTAAATTCCCGATACCCAGACTTTGAGCATCGTACCGACATCGCTGCTCATGCTGAATGGCGTGATGATACTACGGCATTACTCGCGACTCAACTTGCCGTTGAATTAGCTCAAACCTATACTCACCGATTGCATATCCTGCATTTGACCTCTGGTGTTGAGGCTGACTGGTTACATGGAATTACTTCATTGCCTTCTGAGGCAGGAGAAGGCGCCATCATCACGACTGAAACACTGCCACAACACCTCACATTCAGCGAGAGTGACGTTGAACGAGAGGGTACACGTTTGAAAATGAATCCACCGATTCGCTACCAAGCAGACAAAGAGATTCTTTGGAACCGTTTACTCGATGGCACCATTCAATGTATGGCTACCGATCATGCACCGCATACTTTGGAATCCAAGGCCCTTGGTTTCCCTCGTTCACCAAGTGGAATGCCTGGCGTAGAGACATCACTCGCAGTAATGCTGACACATGCAAAATCAGGTAATTGTACGATTGAACAAGTTGTCCGCTGGATGGCAACGAATGTCGCCGATTGCTACAACATGATTGGGAAGGGACGTATTGAAATCGGATTTGATGCAGATTTTGTCTTGGTCGATATGGACACTGAGTACGAAGTCAAGGATGAGCATGCTTGGACTCGAGTCGGTTGGAATCCATTCAATGGCCGTCATTTGGTTGGATGGGCAAAGGTAACCATTGTTGGTGGTGTTCCCGTGTTTGAGCGAACCGAAGCAACCGGTCCAAAAGGTCGCCTTTTAGTTGGAAAAGGCGCTTCAGGCACTCCAATCATCATGGCGCCTTGGAAATAAGTGCTTATTTTGATATATTTCACAATATTTTGAGATAGGATTATACACTCAACTGTTTAATCCCCAGTTGGGAATCTATATGAGTTGGCTCGAAGAAAATATTGGAGAAGGATATCAACAAGTCGTAATTGGCTTTACTGTGTTTATTATTGGTGCATTACTTGGTTGGTTAGAAGCAGCAGATAGCGTGATGACAGCATCAGATGTCTATATGCCTGCAGTAATTATGCTGTCAGGTGCTATGGTCACAATGCTTGGCTTATCGTTTGGTACTGAAAGAGAAGATGACCGTAGCGATGATTTGATGAACGCTATCAATGAACTCACAGCACGCATGAACACAATGTTGGGTTCAGAAGAAGAGTGATTACAAACCATATAACGACCCATATTTCCCTTCCACATAGCGAAGGAAAGGTTCGGGGGAAGGTGGAGAGCCTGTCGCAAATTCAATCAGCTCTGCTGGTGTCATTTTACTGCCTTGTTCATGGATTCTTGGCCGTAACCATTGAAGTAAACTCGACCAATCACCTGAAGCTATAATCGCGTCAATATCTCCTAAATCTTCTGCCATCGACTCGAGTAATTGCGCAGCGTAAAGATTACCCAATGTGTAGGTTGGGAAGTACCCGAAAGCCCCCATCGACCAATGAATATCTTGTAAACATCCGACTCGATCCTCGGGGACTTTAACCCCGAACCACTCTTCAAACATCGAGTTCCAAGTTTCAGGCAGTTCTGATACCGGTAAATCTTCATTAAAGATTTTCTTTTCAATTTCATAGCGTAGCATGACATGTAAGTTATAAGTCACTTCATCCGCTTCAACACGTATAAAGCCCTTTGAAACCCTATTAGCAATCCGGTTCAATGTGATTGGGTCCCAATCGGGTGCATCAGGGAAATGTTCTCTAAACCAAGGCAAAGCAATACTCCAAAACGCTGTTGTTCTTCCAATTTGATTCTCCCAAAACCGACTTTGAGATTCATGAACACCAAGTGAAACTGCTGCCCCTCTTGGTGTCAATGAGAATTCTTTTGAAAGTCCTTGTTCATACAGTGCATGGCCGCTTTCATGCATGACTGCATATAAGCATGAAAACGGATCTAACTCATCAAATCGAGTTGTAAAGCGTGTGTCACCAGGCCAAAGTCCTGCTGAGAAAGGGTGGGTTGATGCATCCATTCTTCCAGCATCAAAATCAAATCCCATTGCTTTGGAAACTTTGATACAAAAGTCGGTTTGTGCTTCGATCGGAAAGCGAAGGCCGTCGGGTAAGACTGGGTCTGAGTTTGTCTCTTGAGCTGTTGTAATCTTTTGGAGAAGAGGTACGAGGCGAGAACGAAGACCAGCAAACAAAGGATCGTAATCAGAAACTTTCATTCCGACTTCATATTCATCGAGGAGCATGTCATATGGATTATCTTGACCGCCATAATAAGCAATCTTTTGTTTTGTCATGCCGATGAGTATTTCCAATTGAGGTCGAAAGGCATCAAAATTAGAATCCGCCCTCGCTTTTTGCCAAGAGAGAAGTGCTTCAGATGTGGCTTTTGCAAAGGCCGCGACAAACTCGGATGGCAGTTTCACAGCTTTGTCGTAGGCCCGCCGCATTTCTCGAACATTGGCTCGATGGTCATCATTCAACGTATTATCTTGCTCAAGAATGTCTAACAGTTGACCCATTTTGGGGTCGATTAAACGGTTATGTCGTTCAGCAGCAAGCCAAGATAAGATATCCGAACGTGCATCTGAGCCTTTTATTGGCATGATGGTCTCTTGGTCCCAACCCAAATGCCCCTGTAATGCCCCGAGTCGATGGATATCTTTGACACGTTCAATGAATACGGAATAGGTCTGCATGAAATGAGCCACCACTTTCTCCATCATGAACGCTTGTACCTTTCTCTTTCTTTGCGTGAATCGGAATCATTTGTTTCGTAATTACTGCCACACATTGAAGGTATAAGCCCTTCTCGCTGTTGTATGGTGCGACCTTTTTCCCGTAAGGAGAAGAAAAAAGTACCCTTGAATACCGAAGATGATGAACTCGAAGAGGTCATCGATGCAATCAAAAAAACCGGTGAAGAACCCGTCGATATGATGGGCCAGCCGAATGAAGGTTCGAAATCAGAATCAATTCCATTCGATGAACTTTCTATAGAAGAAGTGTCTGAACAACTAAAAGCAAGTGCGAGAACTGTGATTAAGACATGCATGGATATCCGCAGGGGCGAAAACGTCCTCATTGTCTGCGACCCATCTACGGGTGATATTGGTCAAGCCTTGCATGAAGCGGCAAACGAACGTTCAGACCGTGTTCTTCTCATCGTCATGCCAAAAGCCCGCCACCATGGGGAAGAACCTCCGTCCCCAGTGGCAAACTTAATGCGTCAACAACAAGTTGTTATTGCGCCAACTCGCTATTCGTTAACGCATACACGTGCCATACGTCAATCTCTCCGTGAGGGTTCTCGTGTTGCAACAATGCCAGGAATGACAAATGAAATGTTTAGTCGGGGCGGAATGTCTGCAGATTTCTCCATCATCAAGCAAAAAATCAGTGACCTAGCGCCTCATTTCCGTCGAAGAAGAATAGTCAAGGTGACTTCTGAACAGGGTACTGATGTCACGTTTGAAGTCAATTGGCGAGAATGGAAACTCGATGACAATGGTATTTGCAATCGTCCAAAAATGCTGACAAACCTACCTGCTGGAAAAGCCTTCATCATGCCACGGGAAGGGTCAATGAACGGAACCGTTGTGATCGATGGTTCATGGGAATCGAATTTAGTTGACGAGCCAATTACATTGATTATAGAGGGGGGAATGGTGATGGATGTCAAAGGCGGCACAATCGCTGCAGCAATTCGACAAGAATTTGGTGAGGCTGCGAAACGTCTACGACCGAAAGAGCGAGAAAATGTATGGACAATGGCTGAATTTGGCTTTGGAATGAACCCCCAAGCTCGACTTTCTGGTAATGTTCTCGAGGATGAGAAGCGGCTTGGCACATGCTATTTTTCAGTTGGAGATAACACGGCATTGGGCGGTACTTCTTCCGTCGGCATTCACATTCCTGGTGTACTCAAAAATGCAAATGTTTGGCTTGACGATACGCTGTTTATTTCAAAAGGTGAATTCATTCTTTGGGAATGATTAACGAACTGCATTTTGCATTCCACAAATTGGGCAGAATCTCCAATATGGGTCAAGGCCAATTCCACACCCATGGCACAAAACGCCTGAGCGGATAGTCGGCTGTATGTTTTGCATAGGTTGCTGTTGATTCCAGCCTTGTTGCTGAGGTTGCTGAGATTGCTGAGGTTGCTGAGATTGCTGAGGTTGCTGAGGTTGCTGAGGTTGCTGAGGTTGCTGAGGTTGCTGAGGTTGCTGAGGTTGCTGAGGTTGCTGAGGTTGCTGTTGATTCCAGCCTTGTTGTTGAGGTTGCTGAGGTTGCTGAGGTTGCTGAGGTTGCTGAGGTTGTTGAGGTTGTTGAGGTTGTTGAGGTTGCTGAGCAGGTTGCTGCGTTGGTTGCTGTACTGGAACAGGTTGGGAGAGTGGTTTACGGACCGGAGCAACAGGTCGAGGGAGTCCCTCCACT
>Ga0209709_10000443_pt1 | contig 39460 bp, 30 predicted proteins | sample ArcticOcean_MG_C_2_FD_187435 | JGI IMG/M metagenome (GOLD analysis project Ga0209709, IMG submission 187435) | Marine microbial communities from western Arctic Ocean - ArcticOcean_MG_CB4_136 (SPAdes) (version 2) | ecosystem: Environmental > Aquatic > Marine > Oceanic | place: Arctic Ocean... | reverse complement strand
ATGTGTTGGTGAAAGTTATTCGATATCATTTTGACGACGATGATTTTAACAAGTTGGAGTTGGATTATAGGGGTCGTATTAAATATACAACTATGATAAAGAAACTTTGCGAATTTGATAGACGGAGTGAATTTATTTTAAAAGTTATATCAGATTTGTTTAAACAAAACATTGATCAACAAATTATTGTATTGGCGCATCAAAAAAAACTTTTAGGATATTTACATGATGCTATAAAAGATAGAAATATTGCAACCGTCGGGTATTATGTGGGGGGTATGAAAGAAAAGGATTTGAAAATAAGCGAGGGAAAACAAGTAATTATTGCTACATATGCAATGGCGGAAGAGGGTTTAGATATTAAAACTCTTACGACATTGGTGATGGCGACACCAAAGGTGGATGTGACACAGTCGGTTGGGAGAATTTTAAGACAAAAACGAAAAGAAAGTTTGGTGGTTGATATAGTGGATAGTCATATGATTTTTGAAAGGCATTTTAAAAAACGAAAGACATTTTATAGAAAACAAAAATTTAAAATTATAGAGGCAAATATGGAGCAATATGAAAATGGTGAATGGACTACCATTTATGATGGAACATTAACAAAAAAGTCGAAATCATCGAAAAATGCATCTAAAAACATAAAAACAGAAACATACACAACAAAATCAAAAGATGCTTTATTAACAGGAATGTGTTTAATTAGCGATGATGATGAATGATATAATAATAATTATGAAAAATAATGAATATAATTATTATTATATATCCAATGGAATTTAGATATTTGCAAAAAGAAGATTATAATAAGAATTATTTAGATTTATTAGAACAATTAACCGAAGTAAATAAAGACCAAATAACGTATCAAAAGTTTTCTAATTTTATTAAAAATTTAGATAAAAACCATAAAATAGTGGTAATGGAACAAAATAACAAAATAGTGGCAACGGGAACTATTTTGATAGAAGATAAATTAATACATGGAATAAATAAAGTAGCACATATAGAAGATATAGTTATATGTAATACATGTAGAGGATTAGGGTTAGGTAAGCAATTAATACATTTTTTAATAAATATTGCAGAAGAAGATTGTTATAAGGTTATATTAAATTGTAAGGAAGAGTATATTGGATTTTATGAAAAATGTGGATTGGTAAATAATGCGATAGAGATGGCTAAGTATATTACACGCTTGGAGATTTAAAATCCAGATATATAAAGATATATTTTATATTTTTAATAATGGCAAAATCTAATTATGTTCTTCAAGTTTTAGTGTTTATTACATAGAAAGAATGATATAATACAATCTGGAAAATTTAAAGCAAAAAGAATACAGATTTGTATTATTATAGACATAAATCCATATACGAGTCTTTTAAAAATATTTCACTTTTTATTGTAAGAGATGTTTAATAAATTATACAAATAGATTATTTTTATATAGATGATACATAAGAATTGGTGAAGGATTAACTAAATGTATATTGTTTAAATAATCAACATTTTATAGGTTAGAAGATTAAAATTGATTAATTTTTCCAATAATTATTAATAATTATTAATAATATTAATAATGGATTCATATTCTAAATTATCTAACGAATGGGAACCGTTAATATATAACGGTATAACGAATTATGAATGTAGTACAACAGGAGTAATACGAAATAAAAAAACTAAAGAGTTATTAAAAAGAAGTATTAAAAGTGAGGAGTATGCCGAACAACTCGCAAAAAAAGGTAATGGTAGGGTAGGTGATCAATATTTCAGGGTATCTCTAAGTAATATCGGACCTAAAAAAAAAAAAATGGGGATTTGTGTGCATAAAGCAATTTGGTGTGCGCACAATAAAAAAGATTATGAAGAAATACCAAAAACCCACCAGATTGATCATATTAATAGAAACAGACAAGATAATACATTAAAAAATCTGGAATTAAAAACTATTTCCGAGAATCAAAAAAATAAAAATACTGAAAATATGTGTCACAAAAGACATGATTTTCCAATATATCTTTATAAATATTATGGAAAAATGAAAGGTAAAAAAACAAAAATCCATAATTTTAATTCGTCAAATGATTTAAATAATTTTATAGACGATAATAATTTACCACGTGAATTTAATTATAACAAATATAAAAATAAAATTTTACTAACTGGACAAAGGTCGTTGTGCATGGAAAAGTTTGCCATTTATGAGAATGGTAATGATATAATAGTAGAAGAATTGTTAGAAGAAGATGTTGCTTTATTAGAAGAAAACTTGATCGGCAAATTTAATAATGCCCACGATGCTGCTAAATTTTTAGAAAATAATGATGATTATAGTACTAATAAAAGTACTAGTGATACCATAAGAGGTAGAATATTTAACTCGATAAAAAAAAAAATAGTAATATATGAAAAAATAATTTGTATAAAGGGAAAACCTGAAATTTTGAACGAAAATATAAAAAAAAAACCGATTGAAATTAAAGGCAAATTATATTATGCCACGAACGAAGGTATAATACTTAATGAAGAAAACATAAAGTATTTTACCCGCACTAGTACATCGGGATATTATATGTTTAAAAATTTACTTGTGCATCGCATAATTTACGCAGCATTTAATGATATTACTATAGAAGAATTGAATGAAAAATACAAGGATGGATATGTTGTAGACCACAAGGACGATAATAAACAGAATAATAATATAACAAATCTACAACTTGTAACTTATTCTGAAAATACACAAAAATCAAGAGATAACGGAACCATTGAAGGTCAAATAAGTGGTATTTTACATAATAAAAATACAGGAGACAAATATGATTTTAACCATTTACAACAAGCAGCGAAATGGTTAAAATCACAAAAAGGGTATGAAGAATTAACAACAAAAACATTAGGCACTTGGCTATCAAAGGCTAATGCAGAAAAAATAAAAAACCTTAACGAATCAACATTTATGAATGGTAAAAGAAATAATAAACCGGTTAATGTATGGACTAATAAAAAAAAGGAAAAATATTTTGGTAATTATAATAACATAGACGACGCATTAAATACGCAATGTATTAAAGATAATATGAAAAATATACAGCCTCATAGGTTATCAAATATAAAATTATATGAAATTAAACAAGAAGAAAAATGTAATGAAATAAAGGATGTATTGGAATATATTAATAAACAACAACAAACAACGAACGTTGTCCCCCTTAATCGTTTGAAAGAGGTTATTGATACCAAAAAAGTTCGAAGTGAAGTATATGGGTTTTCAGTTATAGAAAAAAATGGTATATTCAATGTTTATAATTATCTTAACCCCAGATTTGATATGGAAAGATTTAATGAATTTAAAGATAAAGATGAATTAGAATTATATTTAAAAAAAAAATATCCCATAAAACAAAAAAGTTCAATTATAGGAAGAATTATTAGAGACAAAGGTATTATTAAAATTAAGAGAAAACCAAAATTATATATTACTTATGAAGAAGATATATATGTTTCGTCTAAACCTATTCATAATAGTATTTCAAAAAAAAGAGTAGGATATGGGTTGTGGTGGGAATATACAGAAAAACAAATACATAGTATTAATATTACTTGGAAATAAGTATATTAAATAAATTTTCATATTTCTGAAATTTATTTAATAATTATTTTTTGTAGTGATTGTAATTGTCATAACTATTGACATATCTTAATTTACTGACAGGACCAGTAGCCCATGGTTGAGATCCAAATGTATTGGGAGCGGAGTATCCAGCAGAATGTGCTACATTACTGGCATACTGGGAATATGCACCACCCTTATGTTTTCGTCTACGCGATTTTCTTCGTTTTCTTCGCGATTTTCTTCGTTTTCTTCCACCAACAGATGCAGCACGCAATGGAGGGTTTAAACATGATTTAAGTCCCATTTGACATACGTCTACTAAATTTTGTTGGGTTTCTGGAGATATAATGTTATCATAACATTTATTATATTCATCCCAACAATCATTTTTGTTAGGTGGATGAGTCAGAAGACCTCCTCTGGAACGAGAACGAGAAACTCTAGCAGGAGTAGCAAATAAATTTCTTCTACCCTTATTTCTGCGAACATTGCTTCGTGTTTTGCTTCGTGTTTTGCTACGTGTTTTGCTACGTGTTTTGCTACGTGTTTTGCTACGTGTTTTTGTTTTTTTATTGGCTTTTTTCTTAGTTTTTCTTTTTTTCTTTTTACCACCACACATGTTGGAACTTTTAAGTTTTGTGATAGGAGCATAACTTCCTCGCAGAGTATTGGCATGCTGTGCGCCAGATTTGGTAAACCCATAACTTACGCCTCCAAAGTCGGCATCGTAATCATGTCCGCCTCCACCTTTCTGACAATTGGAATAATGTTTATCAACAATAGGATAAGTGTTACCTAAACTATCTGATTTTGAAAGAGAAGACATTGTAGATCCATAATCTCCACCTGTTTGACCCGAACATGTAACACCCTTTGTATTTGAAATTCTATCGTGTATAAATTGATCATTGTTGGCATTTACTAAACTCATTTATATATATATAGTTATTTTTTTTTCCAATTAATTTTCTAAATGTGCAATAGGAACCCATCCATTAAATTTATTATTATAAACGCATTTTAATTTTTCAAATTTATCTAAATCAACAAATTTATCAATTGAAATATCTTCAAATTCTTCTTCATCATCGCTTTCTTCCAATGCATCTAAATTTTCATTCTCTTTAATATTTCTAAAAATCCTATTCATAAAAACACTTGTTTTATAATCAGGAATATATGCAACTCCTGTTTTTTTGACTTCAGGATTATTATCTAAATCATATAAATCATAAATATCATTAATAATAGTAGCCTTAATATTGAAAATTTTATGCAGTGTTTGTTTATTTTTATAAATCAAATTTAAAAATGTTTTATTTTGAAATAACAATCTATGTTGTATAGAATATATTTGATATGGGATATCTAATGCCTTTTGATATATTTTTTCTATATCTGGCGACATAGCAGGTGTGCCAATTGTTAATTGATTATTGATTATTCTATGTTGAGAAATATTATAATGCATAAGTTCATTTATATGTTTTAATTTTTCATATTGATTATATTTACACAAATTATGACCTTTATTGTAATAAATATTTTCAATACAGAAACATTTATTTTCTTTTATTTCAAAACTTGTCCCATATAAAATTGTACCTGTACCCGAACATAAAATAGGATCAAAACTTGTTATTTTGGAGGTTATGCTTGTAATTTTTTTATTTTTTAAATTTATCACCATCATGAAACAAAATGGTTTATTATTATGGTTTTTAAACCATAAAAAACATTTTTTACCCTTTGGTATTAACACATATATATCTGCTTGAACTTTGTTATGTATAGATTTTTCATAAGGAAGTTCTATTTTTGGAAAATATCTTAAAATATTACTAAAATTTTCATTATTGTCAAATTTTTTATAATTATTTCCATTATTTCCATTATTTCTATTATTTCCATTATTTCTATTATTTCCATTATTTCTACTATTTCCATTATTTCTACTATTTCTACTATTTCTACTATTTCTACTATTTTTCGAGGGTTTATGTTTAAACATCTAGATATAATGTAATGCGTAAGTATCTCTAAATATATTTTTAAAATGTACTAAAGTTATTTGTATTAAAAACATTCCCTGCTTCGCTTATCTCTGTTTTTTTTGGTTTTGTTTCGTTATTTTTCTTGGTTGATAAATTTTTTAGATAACTTTTTAATTCATTTTTCATGGTTTCATTTTTTTGTGCGTTTTTTTGTTTATTTTGTTTAAGTGAATTGTAAATCTCCTTATATTGTCCAACTGGTTTTTTGATCATATCTATAGTTTTAGGTATTGTTAAATTATTTTTAAAAAACAAATAACTATAATGCAATGATAATATTAAAATAATTGATAATACGATTTGTTGACATATCCAAAATAACATGTATATATATCTTAAATATTTAACGATTTTAAATATAAACTTATATCTTTATTAAAAAAATAATTATTTTCAGATAATTTCTTGTCTTTTGAAGTAAAATATAATTTAAGAATTTTATCTTGTTTCATTTCAATAATCATTTGATTTTTACTTCCTTTGGAATAAAAACTTAATTTTTTGATATTCATAGAATAATAATGAACAGGTAAGTTGGTGATATTTTCTATTTTTTTTGTATAAATATCGTTACCATATAAGGTATATTTATCTAAAAAATTATCTTGTGTTGTATTATCTTGTGTTGTATTATCTTTATTAATTATTTTAAATAAGGTTACATTATCATTATTTACAATATAATAACCATTTTTCGTATATAAAATATGTTGATCATATTCAACATATTCGAAATTATCTTTTAGTTTATTAATTATAGACGGTTTTATTTTGTGAATATCTAAGGGTTGTACAAAATATTGGTGCATCATTATTATATTATTTTATAAACTATTTAAACCGATTATCAAATAATACATACAAATGACTAAGATTATTATTGTAGACAAAAATAAAAATAAAAAAGAAACAAAATTAAGAGAATTTTCGTTAACTGAATTATATAAAAAGGCAAATTTAAAAAATAGTAAAAATTTTATAAAACAACATACGTGGAAAGTTAGTGATAAATTTGTATCATTGTTTGCGACAAATAGTGGAAGGGCAAATAATGAAAATGGATATGAGTTGCCTCCACCAATTGATAGTGAACTTTTTTTTGGGAAAATAATTATGGTAAAACATTTTAATGAAGAGATTAATGATGATAATGTGGAAGATTTGACTTTGGAGGAATGGGAAAAAATATATGAGAAATTATTTGGGGGGTTTGAAGATTTGGGAGAAGAAGATAGTTTTAGCGACGAGGAAATAATTCCTGAAAAATATAAAACAAAAGAAGGTTATTCAAAAGAGGATGGTTTTATAGTTGATTCTGGTGAAGAAGATAGTGATTTTGTACCTGACGAGGAATATGAAAGCAATGATGAAATAATTGAATTGGAGGATGAAGCACAAAATAGTAAAGTAGAAAGTGAAGAAAATGTCGAAGATCCTTTGCCTGAATTAGAATCGGACGAAGAATTTGAAGAAGTATCTGAAGATGAATCAGATGATGGTTTAAATGATATGGGGTCTGAATTAAGTGAAGAAAGTTATATATCAGATAGTGATGAAGAACCATAAAAAAAGTTAAAATTGAAATAACTTAAAATGATAGAGAATATAACATATAAGTATGCTTAAAAACAATGAGGAATTTAGAAATAAAATCGTAACGAATATAGAAAACTTTATTGAGAACAAAAAACTATCTATAAATATAGAAAAGGGTATTTTTAATTATTCGATTAAAAAGGCAAAACAAAAGAATGTTGTTAGAAAATGGGAGAATAAATATTTTGTTCAAATATATACAGATAGATTTAAATCTATCTATTATAATTTAAATTCAAAAATATCTTCATGTAATATTGAATTAATAGAAAAAATTAAAAATAAGGAGATGAAGGCAAGAGATTTAACATATATGAACCATCAAGAAATGAATAGAAAAAAATGGAATAAATTAATTCAGGAAAAAATTAAACGAGATAAAAATTTAACAACTGATAATTTGGCTGCATCCACAGATGAGTTTAAGTGTTATAAATGTAAGAAAAGAAAATGTACATATTATCAATTACAAACGCGATCAGCAGATGAACCTATGACTACTTTTATTACATGTTTAAATTGTGGTAATCGTTGGAAGTTTTAAGTATCTTAAAAAAAATCTTGAAATATATTATATATAACATATAATATATGTCAAATCTATGTGCTGATAGATACTGTAATTTGTCGATGAATTTATGGCAAAATCAAAAAATTAGTGATGCTGATAAAAAGAAATATCAAGACAAGTTGGAAAATTTAAAAGTTAACAAAATATCATCGAAGATGCAATATGCAATGGCAATAAAAAATAAATCAGCAGGCTCATCATTTTCATCAAATACGATGTTAAGATATGCTTATTTTAAAGAATGTACTTAAATCAAATTGTATTGCTTTAATTTTTTTAATTTTTTTAATACTCAAATTTTTTAATTTATTATATATAATATTTAATTATATATAATGACAGAACTTTATAGTAATGTGCCAACTTTTAGACTTACTAGAGATGCATCAATTGATAATGTAAATATGGGAGATAATGCATGGTTGAAAATTATAAAAAATAAAAATGAATTGGCAAAAGTAGAACTTATGAATAGATCTTTTATAGATACAACAAATAATACAGTTTATGAAATAGGTTTTCCTCAGTTTACTTTGTCAACATCACCTACAATTGCTTGGACACAACCACAATCGGAAAATATTAAAGATATTTCGGGAAATGATAATATAATTATTCTTAATTTTGAAGATTCTACAATGGAAAAAAGAAATTTTTTAAATGGTGAGACGGATGAAGATGATAGTTTACCCAATTTAAAATATTTAGTAGTTCGATTAACAGATAGCGAGGAAAAGGAATCAGATTTAGTTGTTAATACTGGAAGGTATTATAATTATATATTTAGTGGAGATATAATTGGTCCTAGTGAATTTCTAGATTTTAATACAAATTATTGTATACAAAATTCAGAAATCTTAGAAAAAGATTTTAATGGAAACCCAATTTGGTTATATTATCCATTAAATTGGTGTTCTATTATAAATGATGACATTAATAGTTATTTAGATTTAAATTTAAATGTTCAAATATCACCAAAATATTATGATGATAGTAGTATTGATGATGATGATATAATTACATCAACAAATTCAAGTATTTTCCCAACAACAGACAATTCAAACACATATGAGTTAAATAATCTTTTTTGGTGTAGTTTAAATTCAGAGCGACATTCAAAAGTACTATTTATTTCAACGGGTGATAACGTGATGGATATTATTGAAAACCAAACCGCAGTCGATCCAACCTCAATACCTTCGTACACAGGTACAGCATATGGTATTCAAGTATCAGGTAAATATGCATATCGTCATATCCCAAATTTTGTTTATGTTGATATTAAGGTTATCTATAATGGTACAGAAAAAACACATATAGGAAATAAAGGCGGTGGTTATAGGAAAACCCCGGGTACATTAGAATTAGTAAGAGAAACTACAGAACCATACTATTTTGATAATTCTTCCATATTCTATAGTTCAACTTCTACTGACATATGGTCGATGAGAGATGAATTAGAAGCCAATTATTTTGAAATAAGATATAAGCCATTAGTACCTATCAAACCTTTAACATCAGGAACGGGTACTTTATCAATAACGTTTAAATTTGGAAATAATAATCCAGATTTACCAAATTCTACAGTAACAACATTTGAAAGATATCCTGGTATGGATGGGACACCGTCTACTTCAGGAACAACATATACGGATGCGACTAGAGATAGTGAATCGATAACATTAGAATGGAAGAGTGACGACCCGCCAAGAGAACAAAAAATAATATTATTTGACGTGGCATCGGGATATTTTAATCAAGTATCAATAATTAATGCAAACACAAATTATAATGATATTCAATCTACAACTTTTGATATAAAAACATATGTTTATCAATTTAAATTGGAAGATCCCACAACACAGAATAGTTTAAAATTATATAATAGTGCAATTAAGAATTTTGCTGAAACAAACACAAATATTATGGTTATAAATAATAATAAATTTAACTTATTTTTATTTCCAGAAATAGATAGAGATTTTACAAATAATATATTTGATTACGACGAAGACAATGAGAATATTGGGATTATTCAATATGACCCTTTAATTGACACAAACAATATATTTAGTGTAGAAATGAAATTAGAAAAATTTTTTATGAATGATGGATTAAATTTAAATGCAGATAATTTATTAGGTAATACTATAAATACTGAATTATTACAATCAAAAAAAATTTATATTTCAGGAAGAGACACAACTCTACCCCCCACCAGTGCATACTCTAATGCAGATGGTACATACGACGAAAACTCTCCATCAATAGATATAAGATTTGATACAAATGTGTCGGATAATTTAACAATAAGTAGATCATGTGTATCTTTAGGTAAGGGATTGGTAAATAATAATAGTTTAAATACAGAAGATGCTTTCATTAATGAAAATTCATTTTTATTTAAATTAAAACAAAATTTTTTATCAGATTACTGGAAGATTAATACAACATTATCGGAGTTAGTAACAGATAATATAATAGATGATTCTTTTGATGATTTGGAAAGGCAGAGGAAAATAGCAGGAACTATATTAGTAATTGATTTATATTTATCAGGTCAAATATTTTTAATTAACACTGCTTCTAATAAATCGAATGTATCATATATACCTACAATCACCGATGCAAATACAATAGAACCATCTAAAACTGGAAACCCATCATTAAATTTTGATTTTGTTGATAATATTCCATCTTTAAATACCGACTCTATATATTTAAAATTATCCAATAATAAAAACACCGGTGGGAATATAATTGATATTAAAAATACATTTTATAAAGGAAGTACTAATAATAAATATGATGGAACCCTATCTAATACTATAACAGGTACAACAACAATTGATCAACCATTAAATACAACAACTAATATATTTGATGTAAACACCATATTTTCTAATACTGGACCTGTTGATAAAACACCAAGTACAAATACAACCCCGCAACCCTATAACGGTATTTATTATTTTGATATAACAGCCAGTAATAATGCTCAAAGTAATAATACACTTAAAAATATGATAATTTATCCGGGAACTATTCAAGTTAATTTAGTTGAATTGCCAGATATACCTGAACATAACATTGAACTTCGGCCAGATAATAAATCTATTACAATATCATGGCCTAAATATTATTTTGATAACAGTCAGGGAAAAATAATTTGGACAATTGTTAGACAAGATATGGCAACGTTGGTTAATGTAACCAGAACTTATGACAGAGATTCTACAGAAATAAATATTATAGGTGATAATATACAATTTATAGATACAGAAATTCGTATTTATGATAAATATCAGTATACAGTTTCGGGTGAATTTGTGTATGAGTCATCTATTAATGTAAATACTATACCAAAAACTCCTAGATTATCTCTTTCTATAACAGGATTTACTACAGATACAATATTTGTTTGTAAGGGATATACAAATCGTTTTCCTTTTGGTCGATTTAATACAACAAGTACAAATTTTAAATTATTTGCTCCAAAATTATTGCGAACAGATATAAATGAAACAACCAGAAATTTATTTGCTAGTCAATTACTACTAACCAATCCAGTACCAAATGGTTATGCTGGTACTGAAAAAGATTGGTTAAATCAAATGGATAGATGGCCAGGTGGTAGAGGGTCATGTGGAGATAATGTGATAATAAGTGGGCAAAATACACAAGTAAATGAAAATATTTATGCAAATACCTCTGATCAATTATCAAAAAAACAAATTTATAACTTTTTGTCTAAATCTAGATTTAGACCCGATAGATAAACAAAATACTATTGTTATAATTTTTTACATAATTATAAAATTATAAAATTATTTTAAGATCTTTCACTTTCCAATATTCACTCGTTCCATTCGGCAAAGGTCTTCTTATAATAAATGGAATTTTTTTTTGATTAAACTCCATTAATGCAATTGTATGACCATCAATAATATTAGAGGATATGTCTACAAATGGAGTTGATCCGTGGTTAATTTGTTTTGCCCGTTGTCCTAAAATTTTTGCTTTTTCATATTGAGTAATAAATGGTAGAGTTTTATGAAAAGGATCAATGATTTCTCCTTTTTTATTCTTCGTAATTTTTGAGAGCGTTAATAGTTCTTTATAATTAATATTTTCAGTTTCAGGATGATAAAATTTTAAGATATTTGTATCTATATCTTCTTCTAGGTTTTTATAAATAATATTTTCTTCTTCATCACTAGAATCTTCATCACTGTCTTGTTCATTTTGTAACATTGATTGTTCATTTTGTAACATTGATTGTTCATTTTGTAACATTGATTGTTCATTTTGTAAATTAACAGTAGTATCTACAGTATCTACTATATCTTCTGAAATTTGAACAGTCGGCGATAGATCCTCTGGAATTTCTCCTTCTTCTAAAGATTCCTGAATATCGTCTATTTCTTCTTTTTTAGATGGTGATTGAGACGGACTACCTTGTATTAATGAAGATAGTAACTCTTCTTGTTCTTCTTGAGGATCTTCTTGAGGTTCTTCTTGAGGTTCTTCTTGAGGTTCTTCTTCTTGTTCTTCTTGGGGTTCTTCTAATGGATCAGTTTGAATGGATAATACAGGTACATCTTCATTTTCACTTTTCGACAATTCTTCTTCAATATTTACTTCCTGAAGTTCAGACATTATATAACTTATAATATTTATTTATAAGTTATTTTCAATTTTAATATATTTTTTATTATTTTTTATTATTTTTTATTATTTTTTATTATTTTTTTAATCAATATTCCATATTTTATCACAATGAGCACATAAATAAATATATTTCATATTTGCATTATCATATTTAATATATAATATTTCTTTCTCAACCCCCTCTGTTCCTTTTTCTAAATGTTTATTAGAGACACATTCCCCGTTTGGACAATCAATCGTATAAATTCGAGGTATAGTAGGATCTAATTTTGTGTATTTATTAATAACATTTTTATAATTGCTTTGCACTTTCAATTCATTTCTACTTACATATAAATTATTCTTATTTTCTAAAATATTTTCATCTTCATTACCACATTTTCTACAATAATACACTAAATTATTGCTCGAATCGTCGTCCATACTTTTAAGTTTTAAATAATACATATTTCCACATTCTTTACAAAAGTGCATGTTTTTATTTATATAGTATATTTTTTTATTTATTTCAATTTTACTTTTTCTTTCTCTTTAACTTTCTCTTTAACTTTCTCTTTAACTTTAACTTTCTCTTTAACTTTCTCTTTAACTTTTTCTTTAACTAAAAGTTCTTTGTCGTTGAAATAACTTAGAAAATCATCATATAGTTTCACATAATTTACTCCAATACGCATGTTATAAATACTTGTTGTATGTAGTTTAATTCCATCTTTATATTCATCTTTTTCTTTTATATCGCAAATATATTTTAAAATATCATCTTTGTGTTCATCAATGTGTTTTTTATGATATATTAAAAGACCATTAATAATATCATTATATTTAGTTGCATTTTCTTTTCTTATATTTCGTAAAATAGCAATATCTAGATTCTTGTAAGTGATTATTTTATTATAATCTAAAAAAGATTTATGACTTTCTTTAATTCCCGGCTCATTCAATAAAGGTTTATTATGTAATAGAGTAACTAACATAAGTAATATACTCGTTATAGATTGACAGGATGTCCATTGTTCACCTCGCCATGTATTTAATATAGAAATACATACTTTCCCATTTCTATATAAATTCGGATGAAACCTTGTAGAGCCATCATTTGTCAAATATTTTAATTTTGGAGGTGAATACGGGTAGTTAGTAGGGAAATTAAATTCAAAAATATAGGCACCGTATCTATATATAGTATCATCCGGTCCAAAAATAACAGCATATCCCTTTAACATATTACTATCATCGTGTGCATAATAAATGCCATTATCTGTTAAAGGATGTTTAATTATACCGATAATATCTTTTTGCAATCGCATAATATTATCCCGATTCATTGAGATTTTTTCAGACATATATAAATTTATATTTAGAAACATTTAAATAGATTTTGCTTTTATTTAAAGTTTATACCATATGTGGTATAAAGTTTATATAATACAAAAAATAGTCCAATTTAAAAATTGATTTAAAAAATCTCTTGATATATTATTTAAAGATTCATGAAATCATGCAAATCATTAACAGCATTTTTAAAAAAAAGAAAACGTACCAAAGACGGTAAGTATACTCATACAAGGATAGGAAATGTTCAATTAGGTGTGTATGGCGGATCATATAATATTCCAATAAGTGACCGAGATGAATTTTATAAATTATATCATAAGCACATATTTGAAGACAAAAAACCAGAATATCTAACAGAAACTCAAAATAAAATAGAGGGTGGACCGTTATTGGTAGATTTAGATTTAAAATATCCAATCGAAATTACAAGTAGACAACATCAAGGAGGTGATATTAGCGATATTGTAGATTTATATGTAGAATCTATACAGGAACTGTTTGATTTAGATACAGAAATAAGATTTCCCGTATTTGTATTTGAAAAGGAGGATGTAAATGCATTGGAAGAAGTGACAAAAGATGGAATACATCTTGTATTTGGAATTTCTATGACGCATAATATCCAAATGGTTTTACGTGAAATAGTAATGAGAAAAGAGAAAAATGAAACCAATATATTTAAAAATCTTAGTTGTATTAATAAGATTGAGGATATATTTGATGAGTGTATTAGTTCTGGTAGGAACAATTGGCAAATGTGGGGTAGTATGAAACCCAATTGCAAACCATATAAACTAACATATGCCTATGCATTAACTCTTGATAGTGATACATATGATAAAGAACCCATTGATATAGATACATTAAATACAATGGAACTTTTACCAGTTATTAGTTCGCAAAATACTACATTTCAAAAAATGCATACTATAAAGAAGAAATACGAAGATCAAATGAATCAACTAACAGAAAATACCAAACCAAAGAAGAAGAAAAGCAGAAAAACAGCCCAATACAATGGTTCACTTCTTACAGTTTCGACAAGTATGCTTGCAAAATTTCCTAAAAATTTAAAAGAATTAAATGCAATAATTGATAATGTTATGCAATTCTTTGATATCAAAGATTATCATATAAAAGAAATACATGAGATTGTTATGTGTTTAAGTGATAAATATTATGAACCATTTACAAATTGGTTAAATGTAGGATGGGCTTTACATAATACACATGATGGTTTATTTTGGACATGGCTTAAATTTTCACAACAATCTCCAAAATTTAATTGGGATGATATACCCGGTCTTTTAAATAAATGGAAGAATGATATGAAATACAATACGTATACATGGAGATCGATACATTATTGGGCTAAGAAAGACAATCCTGATGAATATAAAAAAATTCGAGATAATTCCATAGATCGATTTTTACACAGTACATTGGAAAGTAATGGTTCTGATACGGATTTGGCAATCTTAACAAAACATCTATTTCAAGGTGAATATTGTTGTGTAAGTATTAGAAATAACAAATGGTATAAATTCCAAAATCATAGATGGGTTGAAAATGATAGTGGTACAGGCCTGAGAAGTGAACTTTCTAAGAAGATAAATAAACTTTATGTTGAAAAAACGAGAAGTGAAAAGGATATGGCTGCTGACGCTAATATTAGTGCAGCAGAGAGGGAAAAATATCTAGAACATGCTGCAATGTATAATAGAATTGCTATTAAACTTAAGATGAATTCTCAAAAAAATAATATTATGAAAGAATGTGCAGAATTATTTCATAATCCAGAATTAACAGATTTATTAGATGCAAATAAACATTTGTTAGGGTTTGAAAATGGGGTGTATGATTTTGAAAAAAAAGAATTTAGAAATGGAGAGGCCGAAGATTATCTTAGTTTTTCAACAAAAACAAATTATATACCTTTCGACAAGAATAATTCTGAACAGATAAAAATAAAGGAAGAAATAGATGATTTCTTCTTTAAAATTTTTCCAAACAAAGAATTGCGAAAATATATGTGGGAACATGCGGCATCGTCTTTAATTGGAACAAATCGCAACCAAAAATTTAATATTTACACTGGTATAGGGGGTAATGGTAAATCTATTTTTGTAAATCTTATGAATCTTGTTTTGGGTCAATATAGTGGGAAAATGAATATTGCGTTAGTAACACAAAAAAGAAAGGGTATAGGGGGTCCTACACCAGAGATTGCACTATTAAAGGGTAAGCGTTATATTTCTATGGATGAACCTAGTGCTGGGGATATTTTAAATGAAGGTGTAATGAAGCAAATGGTAGGTGGAGATGAAATGGAAGGCAGAGGAATGTATAGTAGAGAAATGACGAAATTTTACCCTCAATTTGAACTGGTTTGTTGTACAAATCGTTTATTTGAAATTAAAAGCAATGATAAGGGTACTTGGAGGAGAATTCGTCAAGTGGATTTTCGTTCAGAATTTTTAGATAATAATGAGTTTTGTGAAAAAAAAAGCCAAGGATTAGTAGACGATGCTGAAAGACCTATATATCCAAAAGATGATCAGTTGGAAACCAAAATCAAAAAATGGGTTCAGGTATTTACAGCGGTTTTAGTTAACAAATGTGACGAAATGGAGGGTAAGGTGAATGATTGTGATATGGTTCTAGAAGCATCTAAGGAATATCAAGAAAAGGAAGACTTTTGGGCACAATTTAAGAAAGAAAAGATTTCAAAGGGTAATAAGGATGATAAGATTAAAAAAACAGATATTCGTGGCGAGTTTAACGAATGGTATCCTCAAAATTATGGTACGCGAGCACCTGCAGCCAAAGAATTATATGAATATCTAAATAAAACATTGGGAAAATATCGTAAAATAGGATGGTGGGGTTATAAGATTATATATGATAATTATGAAAGTGAAGAAGATGAAACGTCTAACAGTGATTAGAAACAATTAATAAAATTTAGAAACAATCAATAAAATTTAGAAACAATTAATAAAAATAATTAATATATATATATATATGGTTTGTCAAACATATTGTATAATAGCAGGATCCTTTATTTGTGCTAGTATTTTTGTTTCTTTTTTAACTGATAAAAAAGAATTACATGGTTCTTATTTAGATGATCTTAGTATTGATAATCAAAAACGATATAAATTTATCGTTCAAGAAAGAAGAAAGATTTATTTTCAGGGATTTGCATTAGGATTTGTATTATCAGTTGCTAGTTTATATATAAATAATTCAAACACAAAACAAAATAGAACCTCGAATATATGTCAGGTTTTGGCGATTTCATTTACTACAAATTATTTTTATTATATATTATATCCTAAAACTGATTATATGGTAAAATACCTAGAAACAGAAAAACAACGAAATGCATGGTTAAAAATTTATAAAACTATGCAATTTAATTACCATTTTGGATTTGTTCTGGGATTAGTGGGTATGTTTTTCGTGGCTAAGGCGATATGTTAATAAATATAATTAAAAACTATTATATTTATAAATCTAAACAAAAAATATCATTTTAATGATACATTAAATGCCGTATTAAACATATGCCGTATTAACATATGCCGTATTAAATGGTAATTTACTTGTAAAATTCAAGATACCAATAACAGACAACATTGTTACAATAAAAATAAAATATATGTTATCAAGTTTTATATGTTTAAATATTCCCATAATAAAAGTATAATATTTATCAAGCATATATGGCATAATTAAGATGGTTGCGAAAAATATATACATTTTTATTTGACGAAATTGCCTTTTGAATATAAAGATAAAAAGTGAAACAATGATTAACCCGTAATACAATATTTTTAAATAGTAAGTCCACCAATCAACAGTTTCAGTATTATTATAATAAAATTGTCCTAGTCGTTCATTTATGTTCTTGGTTTGTTCAGTATCATATATTTTTCGCGTTAGATCAGATAAATCTGTATCATAAGATTTGTATACTTCATCGACATTACCTACATAATAATTCTGTGAGTTGTAATAATTTATAGAATTTTCAATACTATCGAACATACTATTCACTGATTCGTTATTCCATGAATTTACTTGTGTATTGGCTTCTTTTTTATATTTATCTCGTTGGATGGTAGAATAATAATCGGATCCTTTCGATTCAAGATAATATGCTTTTTCTGCTCTATTATATTCATTTGGGGAATTATGCATTCTATTCTCAGCATTTATCATTTCATTCCTTAATTTTTCTATCTTATTTTTCTTTAACATTTCAGGTGATAATGAACCTCTATTATTAAGTTGCTTATGTATTTTTTGTAAAGATTTTAAAGCAGAATTCATTTGATTTGCCATATAATATATAATATATAGAAATTAAAAATAAAAATTAAAAATAGAAATTAAATATTAAAAAATGCTTCTGCATTTTTTGGATCATTATCTTCTACGTAAGATGTGAAACCTTCTGGTACAGCAACTTGTTGCATATTTAATTTAGAACTGGTATCCATTTCTTGTTTTAAAATGTCTGAAACATTGTCAGCGGTATTTTTTGCAGTATCTCTTATATTTTCACAAGAAGTAGCAAATAAATTCCACCAACCTTTTGTTTTTTTTTCTCCTGACATGTCATCAGGGGAAAGTTTTTTATCAAAGGTAAATTTATTCCAAGAAAGGCCTGTTCTAGTAAGATTTGTTAACATTCTTCCTGAAATAGAAATTAATACAATAGCAATTATAATACAAATAGATAACATACCTACTGATGCTGGAAACCATGGAAAAGACATTAAATAAACAATAGTCAAAACACCTAAAGCACCGTAAACCGTAATTTTCATCATATTTTTGTGAGAACTATATCTATCATATTCATATTCAGACAATTCGACAAGTCTTTTTTTATTTGAATACTCTTTTTCTAAAACATCTAATTGACTTTGTGCATTTGTAAGTTCATTATCAATAACAGAAGTCATTGTTAATTGATCTGCTAAATTACTTCTACTACTAGCAGTTTGCGTTTGTTGATCTTTATACATTGATTTTAATTGATTAAATAATGCTACTCTCATAGAACTTAATTCTCCAATGCGATTTTTAATAATATCTGTTTCTTGTATTGAACCCGTTGAATTTTTATTAAGAGATTGTAAATTTTGAAACATATATTTTTCTAATTCTTGTAGATCTTTAATATTTTTAATTGTATTATCATGTTTATCAGTTAAAAGTCCTGGTCTTTGAGAACTGAACTGATTTCTTTGATCTAATGTTAAAGAACCACCATCTGTATTCTGTTGAATATTACCTGATTGAAATAAATCCGCCATTATATATATATAATTAAATTATATTAAATTATATAAATTATAAAATTATATCAAAAGTCAAATTATTTTTTTATTCTATGAATGACTAAAGAAAAGGTTAAAATTGCTAAACTTAACCATATAAATAGTTGTAATGATTGACTTTTTTCTTTCAATAAGATATCTTCAACTTGCCCCTCTACTGTAATTTGCTTGGATACATCGAAATCTTTAATATTTGCATATACATTCTCATAAAGTGCTAATTGATTTTTAAGATGTGTCTCTTCATTTTTTATTTTTTTATTGATATTTTTGTCTGTTGTTTTTAATTTTTTAATTTTATTAAAAATATTTTGAGCCATTTTGATTAATTCTTCATTTTCGTTTGATAATTTCGAATAAGATTGCCATAAATTTTTATTTGCACGTGCTGACGGAAGAAGAGCCTGATGACAACGATTTATGGTATATCCTCCTTGTCCTGATGGAATTTTTAATGCTTTTGGAACATCTTCACATTTATGGATTTTATAAGAATTTATTTCAGATGTAGGTGGTCCTCCTATACCTCCTCCGCACTCACAACATCCATCTTTAATAGTTACATCATCGCTATCTGCGTATTTTATATCTGTTACTGTAGAATCCATTCCTAAAACAACGTTACCACCTTGACATTTGCCTTTTGTTATACTATCGCATTTTTCACCGTTGACACGAGAACCTTTATAGTTACTTTTACATTGAGATACATATGGTCCCTTAAGATCACATCCGGCGTTGCAGGCATTTTTACTATACTTCCATTCAGGAGTTCCTGGTTTATGTTTATTTTCACAATCAGCCTTACATGATATAACATCTTGCGTAGATTTATAATAATTCTCCATGAATCCCTTATATGATGTGGCATATTGTGAAAGTTTTTGATTATATTCTTCCTTTAGCATGTCTAAAACTTGCAATTCATTTTGAGTAGTTTTGTCTAATGCACTTGTATCGAATTGTTCAAATAATGATGATTTATTATTTATTTCGTTGAATCTATTTTGTTTATTTTGCAAATAGGTTAATCCTTGTGATAATTGGTTAAGAGGTATTTTATTTTTTCTATTATTTTCATTTTTTGTCTTTCCAGAAAATAAGTCAGTTATATTTTCAAGCAGTTGTGTAAAAACCATTTTATTTAATATATGTAAATAAAAAAGTTATATTTACTTGGAATACATAATTATAGATGTCAAAAAAGTTCCACCTACCACCATCCAAATTAAATGATGAAATTGTATAGCAGAACTGTTAAGAATTAATTCATCCGTTTCACCAATCATTGTTTTATTTCTAGTCTTCAACTTATTAATTTTTAATTTTTGTTTTTTTAAATCATTATACACATTCATTAATTTTTGTTTTTGTATCACAATATTTTTGTCTAAAGCAATATCGGAATTTTTTAATAAATCAACTTCTGTTTTCATTTCTTCAACTTTTCTCATTAATTTGCCATTAAGAGTCATAATTTGATCATATAATGGTGAATCTAAACTGATAATAGAGCAAGGGTCATCACGGCCGAAAGAATTTCCATTTGGAATAGCATTAAACTGTATTGAAGTTAATTTTTGTGTTTGTGAAGGACAAGTTGAATGTTTATTTCTAAAATCATCGTAAAAATGTTTGTATCCTAAAGTATCTATCCACGCGGTTGTTCCAGAAGACGAATCTACAGCATTATATCCTCCCGCTGTACATTTTTCACCAATACCCATAGAAGATCCTAAACTAATTTGGGAAAATTCTTTGGCACTAACAGTAGTTGTTGGGTCTGAGCATGAATTGTCTTTATTTACCCAAGCAAGATCCGTAAATCGTCTAGCCGTTCCGATATTATTTACATAATACTTATCACCATTTACATCCTTAATAACTTTATTTCTATATTGACTTTTTTCTGAGACTTGTCTAGTTTGCAATTCTTCTAAATATTTTTTATATTTGACCATATATTGGTTCATTGAATCGTCAAATGATTTCTCTAAAATTTCAAGTTTGTCTAATTCTTCACTGTTAATTTTTTCTACTCTATCTTCTCCTTCAAATCCTTCAATAGATGTAAAATTAGTATATCTTAAATTATTAACAATGTTAATTTTACCAGATGATATCTGTTTAAGATTTTTATTTTTTACTAAATTATTATATTTATTTTGATTGTTTTTGAATTTTTTTCCCTGTTGAAACATATACATTATTCTTAGAAAACATTATTCCTATAAAACATTATTACTATAAAACATTATTACTATAAAACATTATTCAATATTTAATTGTTTGTAAATAAAAAAACTAAGTGTAAATATAGATATTGTGTAAAAACTTGAAAAGATATAACTTTTACTATTTTCATCATATTTTTGTATTTTAAATGGTTTTGCTGCTTTATTACTTCCTAATTGATTTCTCAATTCTCCATGTTGATCATTGTATTTTTTCTTAATATCTTTTATTTTTATATCTTTTTGCTCTAAGTTTATAGCATTAGATGAAATATTACCATCTAAATTAGACTTTAAAATAGATACATCATTATATGTTTTTCTTACCTGTGCACTAGCGCGATTATATTGTGATTTATCCAATCCTAATTTATAGTCAGGATAATGTGTTACATATTTTTTAGTAGCGATTGTCCATCTGTATTTTAAATTTTCTAATTGTTTTCCTAATGGAATTTTCTCATCATAACCAGACATTACTTATATACATAACCGATAATATTTTGTTTGCAATGACGTTGGACTTGAACGTATAATTTCAAAAACTTGCCCGGGACGAATTCCATAGATAACTGAAATAGGATCAAATCTAGATATTTCAGGAAACTGTTTATCTTTTAATATATTGTATTTTTGCTTAATTTCTTCCTTTTCTTCATCTGATAAAATTCTATGAGGAGGTACTTGATCATTATCTAAAATATTAGACATAAAATCATTTAAATTATAGGTATTTATAAAGTATTTTTCTTTTTTATATAATATGTTTAAGAAGTTAGTTAAATTATCATTTCTTCTTTCCTTTGTTATAATTACAAGATCGTCTTCTTGTTTTAAAACATCATCAATATTAAATAAATCTTCAATATAATCATAAACATGATTATTTCGTAATTTTGGTAATAATTGATATTTAAAATACAATTTTTTTCCAGTTTTAGTATGTTTAAGTAATAAATCTAACTGATTATTAGTATAAAGTACTGCTATTTCATTAACGCTAAAATTATTATAATCCGATGTATCAAATCCTTTATCTTCTGCTTGTTGCAAGAAGATTTTTCTAGATTTAAAAATTTTGGATATAGTTTGACTATTAGTAATTTTTGTGCTCATTTTATATATTAATAATAGGTATATTATTAATATGTTTTTCGATTAATGTTTTTTCAATTTTAATTTATAACAATATTTTTGATGTAATAGTTTTAGTAGGATTGTCTTCATTTTCTTCTGTTTTTTCAGTAATATCTTCTATAGTCGATAATTTCTCTAAACCTTCTTTATTTGTTTTACTTACAATTTTTGTAATAATTTTCTCTCCAGTATCCTCTTCTATTTCTCCTAATATATTTACAATTGTATCTTCATTCTTTTCTTTTTCTGTTTTGGGAGGGTTACCAATTTTAGCACGTTCAAAAACGGTTTGGGCTACATCCGGATTATCAATATTAGCATCCATGTTAGTATCCATGTTAGTATCCATGTTAGTATCCATGTTAGTATCCATGTTAGTATCTATGTTAGTATCCAATTTATCATCACTTGCTACACCTACCCAATTATCAAAAAGATCTTCGTCGCTTTCAACTGGTGCATAATCCGGACTTTCTGGTGCATAATCCGGACTTTCTGGTGCATAATCCGGACTTGGGTTGAATTCTAGACTTTCTGATTTAGGTCTTAATTTATCTTTTGTGCTCCATATTAATTCTCCAGTTTTTTTGTTTTGCAAGATATACTCCCCGTCGTCTTCATCAAAATCTCCTACTGTAAAGTCTCCTTCTTCTCCTTCCACTCTAACAATATCTCCTTTGTTAAATTCTTGTTGACCATCATCTTGAACAGTATTCAGATACTCATCTTGAACAGCATTTCTTTCATAATTAACATCATCTTGAACAGTATTCAGATACTCATCTTGAACAGCATTTCTTTCATAATTAACATCATCCTGCCAATCGTCCTTAGAAACTGTATTTATAATAGATTGATCTTCTTCTACAGATGAAGGAGTTTTTTCTTTTACCAACGATGGAGAGATTTTTGATTGTTGAGATTTTTTGATAGATTTACTAATTTTATCAAGATTAATTTTAGTCATTTTTTCCATAGTATTTCCCTCCGATAAAGAAAGTACTTGATCTACATTTTTATCTGTAATAATTCTCATTTGTACATTCATGGTTATTAATTCTTGCATCAATAATTTAAATGCATACGGTACCCTAACAATGCTAAAATCCCTGCCAAACCGACTAACATTAACTATATTCATTTCACTATCAATATTTCCAACAAATTTCAATGGTCCGTCTACATGAGGACTTAGAAAAATATTTTTATCTTCGTTATAAACTGCTATACACCCGCTAATATTACAAATAGCCATATAAAACTGATCACCTCGAACCATCATAGAATCGTTTATAAAATGACCCATTCCATGAGCAATTAAACAATCTCGGTCCATTTCTCCTATTCTCAACCCGCCATTATTTGCTCTTCCCTGTACGGTTTGTCGAGTTAATACATTTCTGGGGCCTTGTGCTCGATAATTAATTTTGTCCTTGGGCATATGTTTAAGTCTTAGATAATATGTAGGTCCGAAATAGATATCAGCCTCTAATTGCTCACCGGTCATTCCATTATATAATACTTCGTTCCCAGATTTATGATAATCTGCATGTGTGAGCATTTTTCCAAATTCTTCATGTTTAGATCCTTTATTTTCAAATGCGGTGCAATTACCAAATCCACCATAAATAGCAGCAGTCTTACTAATTAATGTTTCAACCAAATGTCCAATAGTCATACGACTAGGCATGGCATGAGGATTGACAATAATATCTGGTCTAATACCCTCTGCTGTGCATGGCATGTCTTGTTCTCTCATAATAAGACCAATTGTTCCCTTTTGACCGGCCCTTGAACAAAATTTATCCCCTATCTGTGGTATGCGTTCTGCTCGAATTCTAACTTTTGCAATTCTTTTACCTTCCTGCCCACTAGTCATAAATGATTTATCTACAACCCCAACCTGGCCTTTTTTCGGACCAATAGAAGTATCATTATAAGTATCTAAATTTGTGAGACTATTTGTGGCCTTACCTATTAAGATTGTTTTTTCATTTACTCGGACTTCTTCCTTAATTAATCCAGATTTTTCATCTAACAAATCGTAATTATAGCCCTGTTTCAACCCAATAATATTATTTGATTTATGACTCATAAATCTATTTTGTATTTTGATCCCACCAACCTTTTCTATTTCTTCATGAGTTTCGTATGTATTAAAATAAGTGGTTCTAAATAATCCTCTTTGTAAAGAAGCCTCGTTTATAATAACAGCATCTTCAACATTGAAACCCGAATAACACATAATGGCCACAATAGCATTTTCTCCGTATGGATGTTCTTCATTTGTCAAATATTTTAGATATCTACTTTTTGCAAGAGGTAATTGACCATTATTTAAAACATATGCTGTTTTATCTAGACGAATTTGGTAGTTACTATGATATAAAGATACACCTTGCTTGGCTTGTCCACATGCAAATGTGTTTCTAGTACATGGGTTATTTTCAGGAAAAATAGTTTGATTTGCCATAAAACTCAGTATGAGGGAAGGATGGATTTCAAAATGAGTAATCTTATTTTTTACATAAGATTCTTTATCTAATGCTGAATGTGCTAATTTAATACCTTCTGCTTCTTGAGTATCGATATATTCTACAATACTAGAATTTTGTTGTAATCTTTCAACTTGTTTGGGTGTAATAATTTCACAATTATTTTCCTTTTTATTTCCGTTAAATCCTCTAGTAATTTCAAACCACGACATATCATCTGATTTATATTTTTCTATAATATCGTCTCTTGAATAACTTAACTGATCATCCGCAATATAAAAAAGAGGTCTAATGGGTCTACCAGCATCACTGCATATAATGATCTCATTTTTTTGTATATTAAAGTAAATACTAGTATAAATATCGATAAAATTATTTCGTCTATGTAATTTCATTATGGTAACAATTTTTAATGGGTCATGAGTACATCCGATCCAATTTCCATTAACAAATATTTTTGTCGATCTAGATAAATAATCATATGAACATTCCTCTATAAGTTTGATTCCAGAATTTTGTAAATTTCTTAAGTAATTAATATAAGGTCTACCAGAACATCCACTTGTAACATGAGTTGATGTTGATAAATGTTTGTGTAATCCAATATTGCCTCCATCTGGTGAATGATGTGGACATAATAATCCAAACTGCGTTGAATGAAGTAAACGTGGTTTTATAACTTTGGCGCCATCTGCTCCAATATATAAGTTGGTTTTCCGTAATTGACAAAGAAATCCCCAAAAAGACAAGCGATTTAAATCTTGGACTACTCCCGGTTTTTTTGTATGTGCTTCAGAACCCCAGTCACCTTTAAAAGCCCTGCGAAAACCAGTTTCAACAATTCTATCTTTAAAAAAAGCCGCTTTATTTGCAACAATTAAATTTATAAAATCTAAATCTTGGTAGGAACTTTGATTATGTTTATAGAAATATTCCTTATCTATTTTTAAAAATATATTATCTTGTTGTTTTTTATAATATTCTCTAAATAAGTTTTTTAATAAAATACCCGAGACTTCCATACGTTTAAATTTATAACTGTCTCTATCGGTAGGATGAGATATATCTAAATGTACATCTAGTAAATTTTTAACAATGTATCCCAAATAAAGTGCTTTTGCAGTGAAATTTCGTTCGCCAATATGTGGTAAGAAAAAGTTAGTTAGAATATTCATCACATGGTTTAAAGTTTTACCCTTTGTGAGAGTAGCAATATATAATAGTGCTGCTTTTTGTGTAAAAATATTTCCGGCATTATGAACAGATGGTATAAATAAATCAATATAATTTTCATATTTTTTTAAGTTTAATAGGCAAGTTTTGATGATATTTTTGTCTGATATAATACCTAACGCTCTCATAACAATAAAAAGGGGAACAGGTTTACGGACTTGTGGAACACTAACAACCAACTGATGATTTGTTTTACTGGGTTGTTCTTTAACCATTCTAACTGCCAAGGTTCGTATAGGTTTAGATGCATCTTCACTTACAGATTTAATCTCTGCGCTGTATAAATATAATTCATTAATATCTTTTAATACGTAAAGCATGTTATTCGCTCTTCCTTCCTGAGATACAATGACTTTTTCTTTTCCATCAATAATAAAATATCCACCCGGATCATTTTTACATTCACCCATATAAAATCTAGCATTTGGTTCCAATCCTTTCATTAAACACATATTTGATTGAAGCATAATAGGAAATCTCCCAAAATATATTTTTTCTAATTCAATTGTTTCCTCATGAACATGAAATTTTTCCATTCCAGTTGAACCATCATTTTTTTCGATTAATATTTTAAATTTAACATCAACATCATAATGTATGGTAAATCCATATGTCATATTGCGAAGTCTTGCTTCATTTGGATACATATAATGTGCTCTAGATATATCGTCATCGGTTTCATCGTATATAATTGGTTTTCCGTAATAAATTTTATCGCAATTAATTCCACCTAAATAAAGTTCACATTCATATTTATATGTTTGTGTTTCTTGATCTATTTCTTTGAAAAACCGGATAGGATTTCTATCTTTAAAAATTTCCTGAATACCCTTTGAAAAAAAATTATTATACGAGTCTATGTGGTGTTTTACTAATATATGTTTATCATCTTTAAAAAAAGTATCAATTGTCTTCCAAGATATTTCAGAATGGTTCATTTATAATATATTGATATCATTTTTTTAACACAAGTTATCAATAAATGATTTATAATTTATTGATAATTTATTGAGAATTAATTGAGAATTAAAGACGTTGGAGAGATATTAATAGTAATCCAATTAAAATAAACATACCGATTAATGGTAATAATAATATTGCCCATGATATTGTTTTATAACCCTTTTTACAGAGTAAATTTAATATATAGGTCCATACAAAAACATAGACAATTTTAAATATAAAGTAAAATATATTATTAACTGGACTTGCTGCGCTAACTAAACCACAGCAATAAGCATGTGGATCTTGAATATTTTGAATCATCATTGAAAAAATAGATAAAAATGATATGGCAAAATATATTTGGGCTGGAGTACATAATTGTTTTAAAGTATCCAAAAGGTTCATTTATTATATAGTATGAAAATAACTTTTTTTTGGGGGTATGTTTAATTGAAGGTTTAATTGAGGGTTTAATTGAGTGTTTAATTTAAACACCGTTATAAAGTATTGCTTGCTGCCTTAATGGTGGCATGTGAATAGTATTTGGGAACATCTGCAGTATTATGGTCAGGTGTTAAACTTTTTCTTAATTCTGGTTGATGAGTAGTGTCCGCTGGCATTTCATTTTTGTTACCTTTATACCTATGCCATATATTTTGTCCAAAATTACTTGCTTTGTTATAGTTTAATAATAAATCTCCTAAACCAAAATCATACATCGATCCACCCCCTTTTAGAACATGAGGGCGAATATTTGAATTTAATGGATTGGGATCAGGTAAAAAAGGATTGGTATTATTTGCATATCCTGTTATAATACTTCCAATATTTTGCGGATATTTACATCCATATGTAAAATTAGATTTTGAACCACCTCTCATTTTTCTATTATTTTTGGTAAATTTCCTAAATTTTTTTTTATAATAATTAAGTTTTTTACGCGAAACGGATAATCTTTTATTTTTTCTTCTTGATTTTCTTTTTTTTGTAACCCTTTTTTTGGTAACCCTTTTCTTGAAAATATTTTTTCTTCTTGATTTCCTTGCCATATATAAAATATAAATATTTAAAAAAATATTAAATATTTAAAAAAATATTAATTATTTAAAAATAACTAATGAACTTATGAAACAATCATTTATTCTATGTCTACATGTGTAAGCATATGACGTCTACAGCAAATCTTAGTTAATTTAATATTATCTAAAACCGTACCTTCGGGTGTTTTTTTACAATTATTTTCATCTAAATAACTAACACGATTTTGTTCGATATTTTGTTCTATTTTTAATTTTCTAACTTCTTTCTGATAAAATAAATATTTATCTGCTAAGACTTTACCGCATGTGAAACATTTAATAGGAATAATCATGATTTATATAATATATATATAAATAATGATTAAATCAATTTTATATTATTATATAAAATTAAAATTTTATCTAAAGTATTAATCGACTTCCTCAATCTTTATATTATCTTCTTCCGGTTGTGAAGCCATTCCACCAGCCATTGCCTCTGCCATTCCTGCGGGCATTCCTCCGGGCATTCCTCCTTGCATTGCCTCTGCCATTCCTGCGGGCATTCCTCCGGGCATTCCTCCTTGCATTCCTCCGGGCATTCCTCCGGGCATTCCTCCGGGCATTGACTGTTGATAGATCTTCGTCATAATAGGAGAAACTACTTGTTCAAATTCTGTGTATTTTTCAGTATACATTTCTTTTTCTTCATCCTGATGCTCGGTTAACCAAGTTAGTATCTCCTCGATATTTTCTGTTACCGTTGTTTTATCTTCCTCAGAAATTTTATCCTTTAATTTCTCATCGTTTATGGATTGCTTCACAGAGTAGCAATAATTTTCTAGTTTACTTTTTGATTCTATTTTTGCAGCATTTTTTTCATCCTCTTCTTTAAATTTTTCAGCATCTGCCACCATTTTTTCTACCTCACTCTGGCTTAATCTTCCTTTATCATTTTTAATTGTAATTTTATGTTCTTTTCCTGTACTTTTTTCTACAGCAGAAACAATCAAAATACCATTTGCATCAATATCATATGTTACTTCTATTTGAGGTGTTCCTCTAGGCATAGGTGGAATACCATCTAACTGAAATTTACCCAATAGATTATTATCTTTTGTAAATTTACGCTCGCCTTCATATACTTGAATTAATACTCCCGGTTGATTATCTGCATATGTTGAAAAAGTCTGACTTTTTTTCGTAGGAATAGTTGTATTTCTTGGTATTAAGTTTGTCATCATACCCCCTGATGTTTCAATACCCAGTGATAAAGGTGCTACATCCAACAATAATAAATCATCTAGTTTTTCTGATTTTACACCAGATAAAATTGCTGCTTGAACCGTAGCACCATATGCAATTGCTTCATCTGGGTTAATATCTTTGCACAATGTTTTATTGTTAAAATACTCTGATAATAACTCTTGGATCTTAGGGATTCTCGTCGAACCCCCCACTAATACAATTTTGTCTACTTGATTTTTACTCGTTTTGGCATCTTTTAATACTTTTTCAACAGGTTCTAAACATTTTCTAAAATAATCCATATTTATCTCATTAAATCGTGCTCGCGTAATAGTTGAACTAAAATCTTGTCCCTCAGCCAGCGCATCTATTTCTATAAAAGCCTGTGTACTTGTTGATAACGTTCGTTTTGCCCTTTCACATGCAGTTCTTAATTTTCTCAATGACCTTTTATTTTTAGAAATATCGATACGTTGTTTTTTTTTTATTTCATCAATAAAATAATCAACCATTCTACTATCGAAATCTTCCCCTCCCAAATGAGTATTTCCAGCAGTAGCCAAAACTTCAAAAATACCATCATCAATAGAAAGCAATGATACGTCGAATGTTCCTCCTCCTAAATCAAAAATCAAAACTTTTTGTTCAACATCCATACCTTTATCTAATCCATATGCAATTGCCGCAGCAGTTGGTTCATTAATAATTCTTAATACCTTAAGACCTGCAATTCTACCAGCATCTTTCGTTGCTTGTCTTTGAGCATCATTAAAATATGCAGGTACGGTTATAACCGCTGACGTAACAGTTTTACCTAAAAAGTTTTCAGATATTTGCTTCATTTTAGTTAATATCATAGCCGATATTTCCTCTGGTTTCATTATTTTTTCTTCATTCTTATAATTAACTGATATAAGTGGTTTATCATCCTTATCGCCTGTTACCTTAAAAGACCAATGTTTCATATCTTGTTGAATTTGCTCATCATTAAATTTGCGACCAATTAATCTCTTAGCATCAAAAATAGTATTTTCGGGATTCATAGATATCTGATTTTTTGCAGAATTACCAATTAATCTTTCTGTATCATTAAAAGAAACATAAGAGGGTGTTGTTCTATTTCCCTGTTCATTTGCAATAATTTCTACATTATTATTTTTCCATACTCCTACACAAGAGTATGTAGTACCTAAATCAATTCCGATTGCGATTTCTCCAGACATATTATAATATTAATATTAATAATCTTTTAAATCGATTTCAATAGAGTTTTCTAAATTTAACATATGCTAATTCCAATTGGATTTTGTTTTATATCTTTACCGTCTAAATAATAGTATAGTTCCCATGGAATAAGTTTACCATTTTTTTTAAAGCATTTTTTTTCCGGACCATCACTTCCTGGAGCGGTACTATCTATATTTGGATTAGCAGATACACATTTTTTATCAGAAGTTCCTGCTGTAACCCATACACAACTCCCTAAAGCAGTACAAGAATCTTTGAATTTTAATTTATCACATGACCCGTCATTTCTCATATCTTCAGACGTTTCGTGTTTTAGTTCATCTGTTGTAAATTTTTCAATCGTAATTACTTTATCTATTTTTAATCTTTTTTCCCTAAAAGTAATATCATTTATGACTATATAAATAGTTAATACAGATAATAGAATAACTACAAAAAATATAGCAAAAATATTATCATAAATAAAGATTAATGTTGATGTTGCTAAATCATTACTCATATATAATGAATAATGATTTTAAATTTTATAAATTGATTTAACGTCTATGGGATCTGCGAGATTTTCTACCACGTGATCTGCGAGATTTTCTGCCACGGGATCTGCGAGATTTTCTGCCACGGGATCTGCGAGATTTTCTACCACGGGATCTACGAGATTTTCTACCACCGCGTCTGGATCTACGAGATTTTCTTCGCCCACCTGTGTTTGTTTTTTTGTTTGTTTGTCTTTTCAGTTTCGGAGGTCTACTCGTCCCGGCATTGCCTGAATTATTCGATGACCCGAAATCCCCCATTGCCTGACGGGCAGCACCACTAGGCTGCGACTGCGTTGAAGCCTGCGTTGAACCCTGCGTTGAACCCTGCGCCTTCGTTGAACCCTGCGACTTCGTTGAACTCTGCGTTGAACTAGATGTTTTTGTTGAATTACTCATTATATTATACAATAATATTTTATTTTCTGCCACCGCGTCTGGATTTGCGGGATTTTCTGCCACCACGTCTGGATCTGCGGGATCTGCGAGATTTTCTGCCACCGCGTCTAGATCTGCGGGATCTGCGAGATTTTCTGCCACCACGTCTGGATCTGCGGGATCTGCGAGATTTTCTGCCACCGCGTCTAGATCTGCGGGATCTGCGGGATTTTCTGCCACCACGTCTGGATCTGCGGGATCTGCGAGATTTTCTGCCACCACGTCTGGATCTGCGGGATCTGCGAGATTTTCTGCCACCGCGTCTGGATCTGCGGGATCTGCGAGATTTTCTGCCACCGCGTCTAGATCTGCGGGATCTGCGAGATTTTCTGCCACCAACCTTAAGTCCTGCACTTTTAAGAGAATTCGCTCTTTTTTTAATATCTTCTGAAGTTCCTTTAAGAACTTTAGCACCATCTATCATTTTTTTCGCTGCCTTTTTACATTTTTCACTGTCTCTCATAAATGGACTTTTGCAAATAGAAGATATACCGGAAACTCTGGCTGCTCTTGCCATATTCATCGTATCCATTTTTGCTTTATTAGCACTTGCCATAGCGGTATTAGCACCCATAATTGTTTTATTTGCTTGTGTCGCAACATTATCCATTTTTGCCTTAAATTCCGCATTATCGGTTGACATACCCCCTCTTCTTCTTCGTGATCTACGTCTTGAACTTCTTCGACTTTTTCTTGCCATTTATAAAATATGGTTAGATAAAAAAAATATATGTGAAAATAAACTTATTCCTAAAATAACGCGATTATTGAGGAACTAATTTATATCCTTCAGTTGTTTTTGTTTTTCTATGAATTGTTTTATTTTTTGTATATTTATTATGACATTTTTTACATATATTTGTTAAATTAGCAGGATGATTTTTATGAAAACTTTTAATATAGTTGTTAACACCTGCCTTTTCTTGAGGCTCTAAATGATGAATATCCACTCCTTCTTCTTTGCAAAATTCACATTCACCCTTCAACTTTTTAGCATTATATTTTGATTTTTTTGATTTTAATTTACTTTTTGTACTTTTATCATATTTTCTTCTTAAACTATGTGCTTTTTCAAGAAAACTTTCTTCAAAATGAAAAGATTTACAAACTTCCAAACCATACATTTTAGCACCAGACCCTTCTTCTAATTTACGAGTATAATATAGTATACCGTTACCATCACACCTCACTGACATATGTTTTATATGTAATTTTTTCAACTTTTTGATTTCCTCCATTTTGGTAATTTCATGAAAATGGGTTGCAAATACATGAGTTGCTTTCTTTTTCTGCAAATCAAGCAATGTTTGAGCAAAAATAGCAACTGCACTTGATGTTTCTGTTCCTGAACACACCTCATCTCCCAAAATCAAACTATTTTCATCACAATTATTTAATATAGTTGCTAATTCACACATTTCAACTGCAAATGTGCTTAATCCTTTAAAAATATTATCGTTCCCTAATATTCTAGTATAAATAGAAGTATACGGCTTATAAATAAATTTACTACATGGAACATACATGCCAGATTGGGCCATAACAATAGATATACCTACAGATCTATTTATAGATGATTTCCCCACCCCATTTGTTCCAAAAATAATTAATCCATTTGTTTTCTCTCCTAACTCTACATCATTGGGTACATATATTTCATTTCCATTTTGCATTAATAAACGTTCAATGATTGGATGTCTCATATCAGATGCCTTAAAGAATGATTTTTTAGGTTTTTTATCTATTTGCGGTTTACAATAATTATACTTTTTACTAATAAATGCTTTTGTAATTAACATATCTAAATGTGATATGTATTTTACAAAATTCTGCATTTCAGTATCATAATCTACCAATGATCTGACAAAATTAGCATATACATTTTTCAAAACCTCGCTAAGATTATCTTGTTTTTGAATATATTTATTATACAGTTGCGTCATACTAGAACCCATAATTTTTTTATTGCTAGAACCATTTGCGCTTCCTGATGTAAACTTAATATTTGATATGTCCACTTTTTGCGGTTCAGTCATATTACTTAATTCAGTTTCCAGTATTTTACATCTTTTATTAGTGGCATATAAATACATACCGCTTTTCTCAGTTCTGTGAAGTTTTATAGGGTCTTTGGCTTTGGAATCACGATTTTGAATCATGGTTGAAAAAAGTTTCATTACTTTTTCTAATTCTTCCTTTACATTTATAAATTCATTGTGGGTTTTATCTAGTAACTCATTTGTACCTGGATTAAAGAAATTCATCTCAAATTTATTATTTGTTAATGTTTTACAAATTTCTTTATTTAAATTTCTCTCCAACACATTAATTAATTTCCTACAAGTAATTTCAATATCTTCTCCAATATTTTTCTGAATGTATGTTTGAATGACACTATCATTCTTCAGATTTTCATGGATCTGTAGAATGCTATGTAAATTCTCTACAAATTGATAAAAATCATATGGAGTTATCTTATTAAAGATGATTTTTCTATATAAATGTTCAATATCTCTAATACTAATAAATTCCTTTCTTAAAAATACAAATTTATCATAATTTGTAATCATATGATCTATCATATCATATTGAGTATTTAAATAGTTGATATCTGTAACTGGATGTAATAATTTATCTTTAAAATAACGTCTGCCCATAGGAGTTATACATTTATTGAGCAGCCTTACTACACTAGAAAACTGCCCCTTGACATTATTTGGATTTACAATATTTAATTGAACAAGTGAATGATTTCCGCAAAAAAGACGATTGGTTATATTATCAAAATCCGGTAAATGTAATTTATGAGTTAGATTAGGATTATGTTGAAAAATAAAATCTAAAAGAAAGCATAAACTCTTACATGCAGTTGGATATAATATGAGTTGTGAAGATTCTAGAAAAGCATCGTAGTCTGGAATATTATTGTAGAAATCTGTCAAAATTTTCTTTTGATATGTCTGTTCTTCGCATTGACGTGCTAATTTACCATGTCCATTTTGATCGTTGCAATTAATAATGTGGATGGATTTTGTTTGGAGACTTGCGAATTGTACAATATTTTCTATTTTTTTTTCATCTTCGTAATTATGAAGAATTATTGTTTCGATGGGATTATATATTGAATTAAATCTTTCTAATTCGTCAAATACATTGGGATTATGAATATTTTGTCGGGAAACGGAATGTTCGAATAATTTAACATTTCCAGTAAAAATATCAATACATGCACATCCAAAATTAACAGTAGGATTTTTGTTAATAAATCCTTTATCATTTTTAAGAAGAGAATAACATGCAATAATATTTGTGTCTTCTTTTTTGTCGACACAAAAGTTTGTACCTGGAGAGAAAATGTGTAATTCCTTGCGTTCTTTTTTATTTCCAATAGTACCACTTTCATACCATACAGGTACTGTATAACCCTCGTCAACTAAAATAGTTGTATATTTCTGTAGATAATAATCTGTTGCTGTAAATCCGGCCATTTTAACAGGATAATTTATACCGTTTGTCATGTAATTCATGTTTTTCCCCGCAGAATTCATATGGGTAATGTTGAGGAAATCATTAAATTGTGGGTATAAATACTCCAATGTTTTGGGGTCTTGTGTGGAATAAATTTCATAGAAAGATCCACATTGCCACAATAAAATAGTTTTCTCTCCATATTTTTCTTTATATTTTTCTAAGTTTTCAAAATAATCTGCGACCATACGCGTGTCCTTTTTTTCTTTTTTTTTAGACATTTTATTAATATAGTTAATATTGATAAAATGTTTAATATGATTTAATATATCATTTGAATGATTAATATCGGAGACGCAGACGACCATACAGTTTAAAAGTATATGGACAACAAGTTTTATCATTGAAAAAGATGTGATTTCCTTTTCTGTTCATACAATGTTTGCAGGTATCCTCCCATCCTCCAAACTGGTACACTTGAAGGCGGTTAGGTATCCCATTTAATGGATTGCATCTTTTTCCTTTTCATAAATGTTGTTCTGGAAGTTGACCACAAAAGAAACAAATACACATTTTACAATAATAAATATTACAATCAGAACATCAGATACATGTCTCAGCAACCAATCCACTTGTCAATCCATTGTTACAATCCATTATTGACGCTGACACATTATTTATATTTTGTTACCTTTATGAAAGCGCAAGTTGGGCGTGTAAACTAGTGAGTGTGTCATTTGTTGTGGTAGAGGATAAGAAGGTAAATGGACACCACTCACTGTCAAATATTATCGTACCGTTCATCTTCTTCCATATTTTATGGTGAAATTCTGGGCAGCCGCAATTACTGCAGCGGGAATTGTGGGAATCGTCGCTGTTAATGTATTTTTTCGATTGATTTGGCAGATGCGTTAATCCAGGGCATCTTTTGTCTTCGAGCCCAAACCCATGTTGTTTTTCAGTTTGACCACAAAAGAAACAAATACAATTTTGGCAATAGGTGGGCCGTTCCAGACGATCACAACCATCTTTACAACCAACGCCGAATTCGTTGGAAAAGTCTCTATCGCAACTATCACAAATGTGATATTCGTTTTTTTCGACACAGAATGTTGTCATCGGTTTTGTACACTTTCCACATGTTAAACTAAATTTGGGGTTGTGCTTGTAGCGCCATATATCAAGGTCATTCTTTATCTCGGTCGTGGGTAGATACTCATGTGGAATATCCCCAGTCTCCCAGGCTGGGTTGGTCGCTTTCAAAGTTGCTATCGTTTTGTTAATGAATTTGTTTACTAAATTATGTCCAAGTTTGTCTACATTCTCGTCAGTCAAACTTTTGACGAACTTGCCATTTTTGAAATTCATTGCATCGTCAACGGCTCGTTTTACTACCGCAGAATCGTTGCACAGGGCATTGGCAATGTCCAAAAACCTAACCCGAACATCATCTGTTCCAAGCGTTTGTTGTTGTTCTTGTCGCTTCTGTTCTTCAATTCTTGCAATCTCTTTCTGTTTGGCTTCTTCTTGTTGTCGTTGTTGTTCTTCTTGTTCCGCCTGCCGTTGTTGTTGTTGTCGTTGTTGTTCTTCTTGTTCCGCCTGCCGTTGTTGTTGTTGTCGTTGTTGTTCTTCTTGTTCCGCCTGCCGTTGTTGTTGTTGTTGTTGTTGTTGTTGTTGTTGTTGTTGTTGTTGTTGTTGTTGATTATTAGGCAACGAATCAATCTCTTGCAAATTACTTGGAACAGACGTTTCGCTTTCTTCTTCACTGCCATCTTCACTGTCATCTTCACTCTCGTCACTATCGTCATCACTGCTATCATCATCACTTCTATAATCTTCACTGCCATCTTCACTGCCATCTTCACTGTCATCTTCACTCTCGTCACTATCGTCATCACTGCTATCATCATCACTACTATAATCTTCGCTTACTTCTTCACTGCCATCTTCACTGCCATCTTCACTCTCGTCACTATCGTCATCACTGCTATCATCATCACTACTATAATCTTCGCTTACTTCTTCACTGCCATCTTCACTGCCATCTTCACTGTCATCTTCGCTGGAAGTATGTGATCCAGTTTCCACTGGCCGGGTCCAACTATCCTCAAGTAAAATGTCGCTATTCCATTTTGAAGATGTTTGTGGTGTGAAGTTAGTTTCCACTGGCCGGGTCCAACTATCCTCAAGTAAAATGTCGCTATTCCATTTTGAAGATGTTTGTGGTGTGAAGTTAGTTTCCACTGGCCGGGTCCAACTATCGTCTTCACTGTCATTTTCACTGTCATCTTCGCTGGAAGTATGTGATTTAGTTTCCACTGGCCTGGTGTGGTTACCCGGAAGTAAAATGTCGCTATTAGAGTTTGAAGATTTTTGTGGTGATCCTGAATCACTACTTGAATTTTCGTCTTCAAGTACATAACTATATCCACGTTTAACTCGTTTACCCACTGTTACATTACCATCACCATCCCTTTTCCTTTCCCTTATTTCAATTCCATTTGTTGTTTTAAATATTTTATGTTCTGTGTTATTGGCCCTGTCTTTACCTACAATTGTATAATAGGTAAGACGAGAAAGAGGCTTTCCTACGACAAAATAATTCTTACCCGTATTTTGCTCTATAAAATCGTGTTCATCCTGGGTCCACACATATATTTTAGCCTGTGCTAAACCCAGATTTTCCTCCTCTCTTAGACCTATGGTTTCTGTTTTGCTACGATGATATTTTTTTGCATATGCTTCAAAATTTTCTTCAACCATCCACTGGGGCGTCGTCTGTGATTCTATAATAACCGCCTCCCCGTTTACACGTCCACCAACAAGCCAATGACCACTCCGACCGTCTGGCCAGCCTAAACATATTGGTATAAACTCATTGTCCCCCCCATTATCCCTCAAAAATTTTGCTACTTGTGATGGTTGAGGTGTATCTGATTCTATTGTATTTTCCCTAACAGTCAAATTATTATAGCCTTCATTTTTTAACCATTTGTTAACTTTTTTTATAAACGCTTGTTGTGATAATCCTTTATTGTATTGATGATCTCGGAATAATTCATTAATTCCTGGAAGTTCAAATGCCTGAATAGTACAATAACCACAATCATTCACACATGCCCTACCGATACAATGTTCTTTTTGCATACATTTATCACATGTTGTCCAAAATCCTCCCTTATATTTTTTTAAATGTTTTCTTCTTTTTCGAGAACTTTTTCTTAAAAAAATCTTTTTAGTTTTTTTCTTATTTTTTGTAAACTTTTTCTTAAAAATGGGTTTTCGTTTGTGTTTTCTTTTGGTTTTTCTTAATTTTTGTAAACTTTTCTTAAAGGTTCTTTTCTTATTTTTTGTAAACTTTTTCTTAAAACTGGGTTTTCGTTTGTGTTTTCTTTTGGTTTTTCTTAATTTTTGTAATCTTTTCTTAAAGGTTCTTTTCTTAAAAGTTCCCACCATTTATATAATATTATATAAATAATTCCGATAATTATATAAAAGTTGGTATTTTAATTTTTTTCATCACCTTCATTCCAATTATGAAGAAGAATATCTGTATTTTTATTATATACATCACCACTTAAAAACGCACTCTCATAAGTACCGCGGCAAATATTATCAGGTGCTGCGCTTCCTATTTTCATAAGATTATGTTTTCTAAGATATTCTTTTATTTCATTTATAGGTTTCTTTTTTAAAACATGAACTTCATTTTTTATTATTTTCCTTGTTCTTTTATTTTTAACCAATACCCCTACTTTACCTTCATACTTCCCTAAAGTAATTTTTCTTCTAACTCTCCGGGTTTTAATCTTTCTTTTTTGCGGTTCATTAACTCGTAATTTATTTTTAATATAATCTAATTTTTGTTTTCTATCAGTAAAATCAAATTTATCAATTATTTCTGAATCTTGATTATTTGATTGTTGATTATTTGATTGTTGATTATTTGATTTAGTATTAATTGATATTTTCCCATTGTTTTTAGAATCGGACTGCATATTGGAGGTAGATTTTTTTAATGTTTTTTTCCACTGTCTATATGTTGGTTTACTCCCATTTTTTAAAATCCCATAAGGTGGTTGTTTTATAATAGATGATTGTGAAAAAGAGGCAGAATTTCCAGAATTTCCAGAATTTCCATGATAATTCATAGGTTTTACATCTACTCCTCCATGTGTTAAATCGTTCTGACCACTATTATGCCTATTTTTGATTGTTTTATTTTTGATTGTTTTATTTTTTTTTTTTTTTTTTTT
>Ga0209709_10000441_pt1 | contig 39618 bp, 34 predicted proteins | sample ArcticOcean_MG_C_2_FD_187435 | JGI IMG/M metagenome (GOLD analysis project Ga0209709, IMG submission 187435) | Marine microbial communities from western Arctic Ocean - ArcticOcean_MG_CB4_136 (SPAdes) (version 2) | ecosystem: Environmental > Aquatic > Marine > Oceanic | place: Arctic Ocean... | reverse complement strand
TGTTGGCTTGCCAACTACGACGATAAACGAATTTCGTAATAACCATTACGGACGTGGGGGCAGTACCCACCACCTCCACCATTACAACTTATGGGGGTGAAACAGGATCGACGGGTGACTAAAGGCTATTCTTTCGTTCGGGATTGTTCCACCGTAACGGGCTAAACTTTAAATGCTAACGAAAGTTACGCTATTGCTGCATAATTAACTTAGGTTAATTATAGAAGCACGGTCTGGGGCACCGGGTAACAGAACGCCCCTTAACAAAACTTCAAAACTTTGTGCGTCAATAATAAAATGACAAAATATTAAACGATTGATAGGTTTCATTATGGAATTTTCAGAAGAAGTAAGAAAAGCAACAGACCCTATCTATCAAAAAATCTCAAAAGTATTACCTGAGATTGAATGGGCAGTTCATGCTCCATACATTCATAGAATTAATCAATTAAAAAAAGAAAAAAATGCAGTAATACTAGCTCACAATTATCAAACACCAGAAATTTACCATGGTGTAGCAGATTTTGCGGCAGACTCTTTAGCTTTAGCGGTTGAGGCTTCAAAAACTTCAGCAGATATTATTGTAATGGCTGGAGTTCACTTTATGGCAGAAACAGCAAAATTAATGAGTCCTCAGAAAAAAGTTTTGTTACCTGATATGTTGGCTGGATGTTCTCTATCATCCTCTATTACAGGTAAGGATGTAAGGTTATTAAAAGAGAAATATCCAGGTGTACCTGTTGTGTCTTATGTAAATACTTCGGCAGATGTTAAAGCTGAAACTGATATTTGCTGTACCTCAGCTAATGCAGTTAAGGTTGTTAATTCACTTGGTGTTAAAAAAGTTATATTTTTACCTGATGATTATTTAGCTAAGTATGTAGCATCTCAAACAGATGTCGAAATTATTGCCTGGAAAGGTATTTGTATAGTTCATGACCAATTTAATGAAAAAGAAATTCATGACATAAGGAAAAGTAACCCTGGAATAAAAATAATTGCTCATCCAGAATGTCCACCTGATGTTATTAAGGCTAGTGACTTTGCGGGGTCAACTTCTGGAATGATTAAATATGTGGAAGATAATCAACCTAAAAAAGTAATGATGGTTACAGAGTGTTCTATGAGCGATAATGTTCAGGTAGAAAACCCAAATGTTGAATTTATCAAACCGTGCAATTTATGCCCGCATATGAAAAGAATTACTCTTCCAAAAATCTTAGCTTGTTTAGAAAATGAAACAGGTGAAATAATTATGGATAACGAAACTATCAATAAGGCTAGAATACCTGTTGAAAGAATGACTGCCATAGGCAGATAATAAAAGTGTCTAAAATTAAACTAAGTAATTATTATATTAAGAATACTGTAAAGCTTGCCTTAAACGAAGACCTTTATCCAAGTGGAGATATCACATCAAGCTTAATTAAAAATACTAAAATTATTAAAGTTAAATTAATTTCTAATCAAAAAGCAATAGTTGCTGGGTTGGATTTTGCAAAACAAACATTTAAATTAATAGATAATAAAATTAAATTTACTATTAAGAAAAAAGAAGGATCATTAGTAAGAAAAAATGAACTAATCGCAATAATAGAAGGTAAAGCAGAAAACATCTTAATTGGTGAAAGAGTTGCTTTAAATTTTATGAGCCATATCTCTGGAATTGCTACTAAAACTAATCAATTTGTTAAATTGGTTAATAAAAAATGTAAGATTTGTTGTACCAGAAAAACGATTCCAACCTTAAGAGTAATACAAAAATATGCTGTTAAGTTAGGTGGTGGCACAAACCATAGGTTTAACTTAAGTGATGAATTTCTAATTAAAGACAATCATATAGCAAGCTCTGATATTAAAACCTTAGTGTCTCTTGCAATTAAAAACAAAAAGGGAAGAAAAATTACAGTGGAGGTTGATAACTTAAATCAACTCAAACAAATAATGGGTTTAAAGTTTAATACGGTCTTGTTTGATAACATGGATACTAAGAAACTAAAGGCTGGTATTAAAATGGCCGAAAAATACTATGAAACTGAAGCTTCCGGCAATGTTAATTTAAAAACTATTAAGAAAATTGCCATAACTGGTGTTGATAGAATTTCTATTGGTAGCATAACACACAGTGTACCAGCTATTGATTTTAAATTAGAGATTTAATTTTTTTTAGATAATTCAGCTTGAGCTGCAGCCAATCTTGCAATTGGAACTCTGTATGGTGAACAAGAAACATAATCTAATCCGGCATTTGCACAAAAGTGAATACTTTTAGGGTCACCACCATGCTCTCCACAAATTCCAAGTTTAATTTTTTTGTTTTGTTTTCGGCCTTTTTCAACTGCAATTTCTATCAAATCACCCACACCATCATCAATTGAAATGAATGGATCTATAGAAAAAATTTTATTCTCAAGATAATCATTTAAAAATTTTCCACTGTCGTCTCTACTTAACCCAAATGTTGTTTGAGTTAAATCGTTAGTGCCAAAACTAAAAAATTCTGCATGTTTTGCTATATCATCAGCTTTAATAGCAGCCCTTGGTAGCTCAATCATAGTTCCAACTAAATAGTCAACTTTAACTTTTTTTTCTTTTTGAACTTCTTTTGCAACTCTAACGACTAAGTCCTTCATTATTCTAATTTCAACTTCTGTTGATACTAATGGGATCATGATTTCAGGGAATGCTGATTTAATTTTTTTAATTTTAAGCTCAGATAAAGCTTCAAAGATTGCTCTACACTGCATTTCATAAATTTCTGGAAATGAAATTCCCAGTCTACAGCCTCTATGCCCTAGCATTGGGTTTTGTTCGTGTAATTCATTAATTCTAGATTCAATTTCTTTCAATGGCAAACCCACAACTTTTGCAACATCATTAATTTCTTTTTCAGTTTTAGGAAGAAATTCATGTAATGGTGGATCTAACAATCTAACTGTTACAGGTAAACCATTCATAATCTTGAATATTTCAATAAAATCTTTTCTTTGATGTGGTAAAAGTTTTGTTAATGCTTTGTTTCTATCTTCTTTTGTTTTTGATAAAATCATTTCTCTAACTGATAAAATTCTTTCTTCATCGAAAAACATATGTTCTGTTCTACAAAGACCAATGCCTTCCGCACCAAAATCTCTTGCTGTTTTGGTATCTAGTGGTGTTTCAGAATTAGTTCTAACTTTTAATTTTCTAAAACCATCAGCCCAACTCATTAACTTTGAAAAATCACCAGAAATTTCTGGTTTAACTGTTGGAACTTCTCCTAAGATAATTCTACCTGTTGAACCATCAATCGTAATAATATCTCCTTCTTTAACTTCGATTGATGATGTTTTAAAAGTTTTAGCCTCGTAATTAATGTCAATTTCACTAGAACCAGAAACGCAAGGCCTTCCCATACCTCTTGCTACAACTGCAGCATGACTAGTCATTCCTCCTCTTGCAGTCAAAATTCCTTTAGCAGCATGCATTCCATGAATATCTTCTGGGGATGTTTCAACCCTTACTAAGATAGTATCTTGCATCATATCATTCAATCTTTCAGCTTCTTCTGATGAAAAAACAACTTTACCGCTTGCAGCACCTGGTGAAGCGGGTAAGCCTTTTGCTATAACATTTACTGAGCTTTTTTCGTCTAATGTCGGGTGCAATAAAGTATCCAAAGAAGCTGGGTCTATTCTCATTACTGCTTCTTTTTTTGAAATTAATTTTTCCTTAACCATATCCACTGCAATTTTAACTGCAGATTTTGAGGTTCTTTTGCCAGATCTTGTTTGTAGCATCCATAATTTATTATTCTCGACAGTAAACTCCACATCTTGCATATCTTTATAGTGTTTCTCTAAAACTTTTAGGATTTTATCTAATTGTTTAAATACTTTTGGCATAGATTCTTCCATCGAAGCTTCTTTTGCTTTTGCACCTGCTCTTGCTTTTTTTGTTATGTATTGAGGAGTTCTTGTTCCTGCAACAACGTCTTCCCCTTGTGCATTAATTAGATATTCCCCGTAAACTTCATTAGCACCATCAGATGGGTTTCTTGTAAAGACTACTCCAGTTGCGCAATCATCACCCATATTGCCAAATACCATAGATTGAACATTAACTGCAGTTCCCCATTCAGCAGATATTTGATTTAATTTTCTATAAATTTTTGCTCTGTTACTCTCCCAAGACAAAAATACAGCACTAATTGCACCAAGTAATTGGTCGTGGACATTTTGTGGAAATTCTTTTTTTGCTTTGTCTTTAACAACTTTTTTAAAATCATTTATTAAACCTTCCCAATCATCTGCATCCAAGTCTGTATCTAAAAGAACACCTTTAGTTAATTTATAATTTTCAATCAACTCTTCAAAATGGTAGCCTTCAACTCCCATTACAACATTCCCATACATTTGGATAAATCTTCTATAGCTATCCTTAGCAAACCTCATATTAGAAGTTTTATTTGCAAGTGCTATTACAGTTTTATCATTTAAACCTAAGTTTAAAATTGTATCCATCATACCAGGCATAGAAACTCTAGCACCGGATCTAACAGATAGTAATAATGGATTTTTTAAATCACCAAATTTTTTTCCAACTTCTTTTTCAATAATCTTTAATTCTTTTTTTATAGCATTAACTATTTGTGAGTTTAATTTTTTTTTATCTTTGTAAAATAATTCACATACTTTAGTTGAAATTGTAAATCCTGGGGGAACAGGTAATCCAATTCTCCCCATTTCAGAAAGGTTAGCACCTTTTCCACCCAAAAAATATTTGGGGTTTTTTATTTTTTTTGATTCTTTAGATTTAAAATTTAAAATTAATTTATTCACAATTTTGTCTCAATATTTGAAAAGTTTATGTAATTATCAAAGGTTCTACATAACATTTGTAAAAGTTCCAATCTGTTTTTTTTGATATTTTTGTCTTCATCATTAACTTTTACATTATCAAAAAATTCAAAAATCACTTTTTTAGCACTTGCTAAATTTATAAGTGATTCTTCATAATTTTCATCTTTATTTATATTTGCAAAATATTTCTTTAATTCACTAATCTTTTTTAATAAGTTTTTTTCATAGTCATTTTTAAAAATACCAGGGTCAGTTGTATTTGACAGCTCAGGTCCACTATTTTTTAATTCATTTTCCAATATACTTGAGGCTCTTTTATAGCCTACAATTATATCCTCACCAATTTCACTTGATATCAGGCTATTTAGAGTTGACGCTTTATTATATATTTTGTTCATATGATCTATTCCATATGAGTTAATAGAGGCTTCAGTAATGTCGGCTCTAATTTTCTTTTCTTTCATGTAATACTTCAATCTATCCATGAAAAATTCTGCTAATTCTTTTTGCAATAAATCATTAGATAATTCAAAACCTTGATCTCTATAGAGTGAAGTTGAATAACTAATTAAATCTTTAATCTTAAATTCTTTATTATTATCAATTAATAGTTTTATAACCCCTAATGCTGATCTTCTTAGTGCATAAGGATCTTTTGAACTTGTTGGTTTTTGATTTATTCCAAAGAACCCTACTAAAGTATCTATTTTATCTGTCAAAGCTAAAGCAATACTGAATGGTTTTTTTGGTGTGTTGCTGTCAAGGCCTGTTGGAAGATAGTGTTCACTTACTGCTAGGGCTATTTCTTTATCAAAGCCTTGCACCACAGCAAAATATCCTCCCATAATTCCTTGAAGCTCTGGAAATTCTCCAACTAAATCTGAAATTAAATCAACTTTACAAATTGATGCTGATAATTCAACTTGATCTTTGCTAATTAGTAACTCATCAGAAATCATTCCTCCAAGTTTTCTCATTCTTTGAATTTTATCAAAGTAAGATCCAAGGCCTTTAAAGTAATTTATAGTTTTTAATTTTGATACTTGTTTAACTAAGTTTTGAGATTTATTTTTTTCCCAAAAAAATTGAGCATCACTTAGTCTTGCTTCTACAACTCTTTCGTTTCCTAATTTTATAAAACCTTCTGTATCTTTATTATTTGCCACTACTAAAAATTCATTTGTAATTTTTCCTTTTTTATCAAAAGTTGGAAAATATTTTTGGTGATATTGCATTGTAATTATCAAAATTTCTTTTGGAATATTTAAGAATTTTTCATCAAATTTACATACTAAAATATTAGGCTGTTCAACTATATCTGCAACTTCATTTAAAAGTTTGTTATTAGACTCAATGATGAAGCTCTTTTTATTAGATATTTTTTCAAATTCCTTAATGATGAATTCTCTTCTTAAATTATGATCTATTGTTATTCCTGATTGATTAAAAAATTCTTTATAACTTTTAAAATCTTTAAATATTTTTTTCTTATCTTCAAATTCTTTATCAACAAATGTTGTATTGGAGCATTTTAAATGATGAAATTTAAAACCTAAGCTTTTATTATCAAAGACGGCAAGGATAGACTTTAAAGGTCTTGCCCAGTAAAGACTGTTGACTCCCCATCTCATTGATTTTTTCCATTGAAGTTTATCAAGAATTAAAGGCGTGTGTTCTTCCAATAAATTAATTGTATCAATTTTTTTTGAGGTTTTTTTGAAAAAATAAAACTCTCCTTTTTCAGTTTTTTTTTTAAACAGATCATTTTTACCTATCTGATTTGATCTTAAAAACCCTTCTATAGCTTTTTCTGGTGCATGAACATTTGGTCCTTTTATTTCTTCTGCTTTTTTAGTTATTTCTTTAGATAAACCTTCAAATAAAATTATAAGGCGATTTGGTGTCGAAAAGGATGAGTTTTTTTTAAAAGAGATTTGTTTTTCTTGAAATAGTTTTTGGAAGCTTTCCAATAAGGTATTACGAGCATTTTGCTGTAAACCAGCTGGTATCTCTTCACTAAACAGCTCTAAAAAAAATTCTGACATTAGTCTGTTTGGCTGTTTAACCAGCTTTCAGCTACTACCTTGGTAATATCTCTAATACGCCCTATATATTCAGCTCTCTGAGCAACACTTATAACTCCCCTTGCATCTAAAATATTAAATACATGGCTTGCTTTTAAGCATTGGTCATAAGCAGGTAATGAAATTTTTTTCTCAACTAATAATTTTGCTTCAAGCTCGAACATATCAAACATTTTAAATAAGTTATTTATGTTAGCGTGTTCAAAATTATAAGCTGAAAATTCTTTTTCTGCTTGAAGAAATACATCGCCATATTTTACATCTTCATTATTCCATAATAAGTTATAAACATTTTTCTTTTGTTGTGTGAACATACAAATTCTTTCAAGACCATATGTAATTTCAACTGAAACAGGCTTACATTCTATTCCTGCCATTTGTTGAAAATAAGTAAACTGTGTAATTTCCATTCCATCACACCAAACTTCCCAACCAAGTCCAGCAGCACCTAAGGTTGGACTTTCCCAATCATCTTCAATAAATCTGATATCATGTTCTTTATGATTAATGCCAATTACAGCCAAACTATTTAAATAAAGTTTTTTAATATTATCTGGTGAAGGCTTTATCAAAACTTGAAATTGATAATAATGTTGCAATCTATTTGGATTTTCACCATATCTTCCGTCTGTAGGCCTTCTTGAGGGTTGCACATATGCTGCCTTCCACGGTTTAGGTCCCAAGGACCTTAGAGTTGTTGCAGGATGAAAAGTACCTGCTCCTACTTCTATATCGTAAGGTTGAAGAATAATACAACCCTGCTTGCTCCAATATTTCTGAAGATTTAAAATTGTATCTTGGAAAGATTGAAGTTTAGGTTTTATATATTTTTTTTTAGATGCCATATCTTTGCCAGATAGATCTTTCCTCTAAAATATTTGCTAATTGATCTACTTGATTAATAGAAGAAGAAAACTTTTTACTAAACCATCCTTTTGGTTTTTCAAATTTTTTGATTATAACATCTTCACCAAATTTTTCTTTTAAAATTTCATTAGCATTTCCTAATCCATCAATAAGACCAAGTTCTTTTGCTTTACTTCCTGCCCAAAATTCTCCCGAGAACAATTCAATATCATCAGTTTTAAGCTTAACTCCTCTGCTTTCTTCCACGACTTTAATAAAATCTTTATGTAAGTCTAATTGAATTTTTTTAAGTCTTTCAATATCCTCTGATTTTTCTTCTTGAAATGGATCTAGTGAACTTTTATTTTTTCCAGCAGTGTGTACTCTTCTTTCTATGCCAATTTTTTTAATCAATTCTGTAAAACCAAATGATGAATAAATAACTCCTATGGATCCAATAATTGAACTAGAGTTTGCATATATTTCATCTCCTGCACAAGCTATTAAATATCCACCAGAGGCAGCAACATCTTCTGCAAATACCACAACTTTCTTATTATTTTTTTTTGCTTGAGCTCTGATAAATTTATAAATTAAATGTGATTGTACAGGTGATCCACCTGGTGAATTTATAGTAATTGCTACTATTTTTGCCTTTTTTAAAGAAAAAGCTTTTTCAATGATTTCTTCTTGTCCTGCAAAATCTATACCTTGTTTAAACTTTCCAGCGTTGCCAATCACACCATTTAGCTTGATATGGGCTACTATTTTTTTCTTTTTAAAAAAAGAGAACATTGATAATCCTTATAGAGTTTTTGATTTAATATAAAGCCTACTTATAGTTGAAGATTAAGGTGCGTCAATTGATAAGTAATAAATAAAACTTAATTATACTAACTTATTTTTTATGGGAACTGTAGTTCAGCTTAGAGACCAAATAAATAATTCTTATTTCCAACTAAAGGATTCTGTCGATGAGAAATTAGTTTTAGTTGAGGAAAAAATTAAATCAAAACTCTTGAGTGATGTTGATTTGGTCCAAAAAATGACTGACTACCATATCGAAACTGGTGGTAAACGATTGAGAGCCCTATTAACTCTTGGGTCTGCTAAATTGTGTGGATATAATAAAGGTGGTCGTGATATCAATCTAGCTGCTTGCATAGAAATGATACATGGTGCAACTTTAATGCATGATGATGTTATTGATCTTGGAAATATAAGAAGAGGAAGAAAAACATTAAACACAATTTGGGGTAACCATTCCTCTGTTTTAGTTGGAGATTATCTCTTAAGTAGATGTTTTGAGATGATGGTAGAAGATGGAAACCTGGAAGTTTTAAAACTTTTATCCTCAACTTCTTCAAAAATTGCACAAGGAGAAGTATTACAACTTCAACACAAAGGTGAAATTGACATGTTAGAAGAGACTTATTTAAAAATTATAACAGCAAAAACAGCTGAACTTTTTTCAGCTGCAACTAAAGTAGGTGCAATTTTATCTAATAAAGAAATAAAAGAAAAAGAGGCTCTTGAATTTTATGGAAAAAACTTAGGTTTAACATTTCAAATTGCCGATGATACTTTAGATTATAATTCTGATCTAAAATTTTTTGGCAAAAAGATAGGTAAAGACTTCTTTGAGGGTAAAATTACTTTACCTGTAATTTTATTATTTCAAAATATAACTTCTATAGAAAAAAATAAATTAAAAGATATATTCAAAAAAGAGATTAGATCGGATGAAGATCTAAAATTTACTTTAATGCTTATTCAAAAATATAATATAATTAAAGAATGTTACAAAAAAGCTGAGCATTTTATTAATCTTGCATCAAATTCCTTAACAGTGTTCAAAGATAGTGATGAAAAAAAAAATTTAGAAGACCTTACATCCTTTAGTTTGGAAAGAAACTTTTAGGGGCTCAATAAAGACTTGGTCCAATTACCCTCTTCATCTTTAATATATTTAAGCCTCTCATGAATTCTATTATCTCCATCTAACCAAAACTCTATGCTTGAGGGGGATAGATTCCAACCCGACCAATAATCTGGTCTTGGAACTTTATTTTTGTTATAATATTTTTTCTTATATTCCTCTATTGAATTTAAAAGTTCATCTCTATTGTTTAAAAGAGAACTCTGTTTCGAAGCCCATGCACCAATTCTGCTTTCATAACTTCTAGTATTATAATACTCATCTGCTACTTTATCAGAAACTTTTTTCATTGTTCCATTAATCCTCACTTGCCTTAAGAGACTTTTCCAATGAAAACACATTGCGGCTTTTGGGTTACTTTTTAACTCATTTCCCTTTTGGCTATTCAAATTTGTATAAAAGACAAATCCGTCTTTATTAAAGTCCTTCAATAAAACCATTCTAATTGATGGAGAATTATTATGATCAGATGTTCCTAAAGCTAGAGCATTTGGATCATTTGGTTCAGTCTTTTTTGCTTCATTCATCCAAGCTTCAAATAAGTCTATTGGATCATTTTTATCTAAAAAGCAATTATTGAGGCCTAATGAGTTTTTTTGATTCATAATTTTAACAAAATAATCTATATAATATAGATAATGTCATTTAATACTTTTGGAAAGCAATTTCGTTTCACAACATGGGGAGAATCTCATGGCCCTGCTATAGGATGTGTTGTTGATGGTTGTCCACCCAATATAAACTTAAAAGAACATGATATTCAGTTAGAGTTGGATAAAAGAAAACCTGGACAGTCAAGATTTACTACACAGAGAAAAGAAGACGATAAAGTTCAAATTTTATCAGGAGTATTTGAGGGTAAAACAACTGGAACACCCATTTCTTTAATTATTCACAATAAAGATATGAGATCAAAAGATTATGGAAATATCAAAGACAAATTTAGACCAGGGCATGCTGATTTTACATATTTTAAAAAGTATGGAATAAGAGACTACCGCGGTGGTGGTAGGTCTTCTGCAAGAGAAACTGCCTCAAGAGTTGCAGCAGGCGCAATTGCAAAAAAAGTTTTAGAAAATAAGTTAGGTAAAAATTTTAAAGTGGTAGGCGCTGTTACTCAATTGGGAATATTAGGGTGTGACACCGCCAAGTGGAATGATCAAACAATTAATAAAAATCCATTTTTTTGTCCAGATAAAAATATGGTAAAACTTTGGGAAAAATATTTATTAGATGTAAGAAAATCAGGATCTTCTTGTGGTGCAGTGATTGAATTGAGGGCTAATGGAATTCCAATAGGTTTAGGTGCTCCTATTTATTCTAAATTAGATATGGATATTGCTTCTGCAATGATGAGCATTAATGCTGTTAAAGGTGTTAATATTGGTTCAGGAATGAATTCAGCACAATTAAGTGGTGAACAAAATTCAGATGAGATTACTCAAAAAGGAAAAAAAACAAAATTTAATTCTAATAATGCAGGAGGAATTCTTGGGGGAATTTCGACAGGACAAGAAATTATTGTTTCTTTTGCTGTTAAACCAACCTCATCTATTTTAACAACCAGAAAAACTATAGATAAGTTTGGAAAAAATACTACTATCTCAGTTAAAGGGAGGCATGACCCTTGTGTTGGTATTCGTGCTGTTCCCGTTGGAGAAGCAATGATCAATTGCGTTTTGTTAGATCATTACCTAATGAACAAAGCTCAATGTGGCTAAGATTTTAAGTTTAGTTTTTAACTACTTTAATCGACTCTTTTGTAAATAAAATATCTAGTATCTTTTTTGAAATTTGAGAAGCGTTAAGACCAGCAACATCATACATTTTTTTTGGATTATCCTGTTCTATAAAAATATCTGGCAATGTCATAGATCTAAATTTTAAACCTTTATCAAATATACCTTTTTCTGATAATAAATTTTCAACATGAGAACCAAAGCCTCCTATAGATCCTTCTTCTACAGTAATCATTACCTCATGTTCCCTAGCACACTTTAAGATAAGCTCTTGATCAAGAGGCTTGATAAACCGTGCATCAATAATTGTTACTTTTATTCCCTTATTCTTTAAGTCTTCTCCTGCAATTTTACATTCTTCCAATCTTGTTCCTATACTTAAGATACAAACTTGTTTTCCTTCTTGAATCATCCTTCCTTTTCCAATTTCCAATTTTTCCTCAATAGAAGGTAATTTAAATCCAACTCCAGTTCCTCTAGGATATCTAATAGCACTAGGTTTATCGTTAATATCTATCGAAGTATTAATCATTTTAACTAGTTCTGCTTCATCGCTCGGCGCCATAACTATAAAATTAGGAAGAGTTGATAAATAGGTAATATCAAATGATCCAGCATGAGTTGATCCATCAGCACCTACCAAGCCTGCTCTATCAATTATAAACCTTACAGGTAAACTTTGAATGGCCACATCATGAACTACTTGATCATAAGCTCTTTGTAAAAAAGTTGAATAGATTGCGACATAGGGTTTGTAGCCTTCTGTTGCTAATCCTGCAGCAAAAGTAACTCCATGCTGCTCTGCAATCCCTACATCAAACATTCTTCTAGGAAACTCTTTAGCAAAAATATCCATGCCTGTTCCACCTGGCATTGCAGCTGTAACTCCAACAATTTTGCTATCTCTTTGAGCATGCTCAACCAATGTGTTAGCAAAAACTTTTGTATAGGCTGGTAAATTAGTTGAACTTTTTACCTGCTCTCCAGTTACAACATTAAATTTTGATACACCATGGTAATGATCAGTTGCCTTTTCAGCATATGAGTAACCTTTGCCTTTTTGAGTCTTAATATGAATCATAATAGGACCTTGATATTTTGAATCTCTTGCATTTTTTAAAATTGGTAAGAGAGTTGTCAAATCATGTCCATCGATTGGCCCAACATAATAAAATCCTAAAGAATTAAAAAGAGTACCACCAGTTACTGCTGAACGTAAGAAATCTTCAGCTTTTCCTGCCTTTGCACTAAATCTTTTTGAAAAAGCAGAAGTAATTAATTTAAATGTTTCTCTTAAACTGAAATAAATTTTTCCTGTTAAAAGTTTTGCCAAATATGTTCTCATAGCTCCTACTGGTTTAGCAATGGACATGTCATTATCATTTAAAATAACAATCATTTTTGTTTTTGAGGCACCTGCATTATTCATAGCTTCATAAGCCATACCAGCACTAATTGCTCCATCCCCAATAACAGCAATTACATTATTTGATTTATTGGATAGTTTGTTTGCTTCAGCTATTCCTAGTGCCGAAGATATAGATGTTGAGCTATGCGCAGCACCAAAGGGATCGTATTCACTTTCAGATCTTTTAGTAAATCCAGACAACCCATTACCCTGTCTCAAAGTTTTAATTTTAGATTTCCTTCCTGTAAGAATTTTATGAGGATAAGTTTGATGACCCACATCCCAAATTAATTTGTCATGGGGAGTGTCAAATACATAATGGAGAGCAACAGTTAACTCTACAACTCCCAATCCTGCACCTAAATGTCCACCTGTTTCAGAAACAGCATCAATCATTTCCTTTCTAACTTCATCAGATAATTCCTGAAGGTTACTTTCAGATAACTTTCTTAAATCCGAAGGGAAAGTAATATCTGTTAAAAATTTGTAATTTTGTGTCATTTATTTCTTGTTAAAATATAATCTAAAGTCTCCTTTAGATTATTAGAATTTAAACCATATTCGTTTAATTCATTAATTATTCTAAATTTGATTTTATCACTATACTTAATAGCATTCTTATAGCCTAGTAAACTGATTAGAGTAGCTTTACCTTTTTTTTTATCTTTACCGGTTATTTTTCCAGCAATTTTGGAAGATCCTTTAAAATCGATCAGATCATCAGCTATTTGAAATAAAAGACCAATATTTGATCCAATATTTTCAAAAATTTTTACATCTTTATTATTTTTTCTTTTAATAATAGCAGGCACAACACAACAAAAGCTAAATAGTTTTCCAGTTTTTTTTATTTCCATGTCTATTATTTTACTTTTAGAGATTTTTTTCTTTTCAAAACTAAGGTCTAAATATTGCCCCCCTGCTATTCCCAAGTGGCCAGATGTTTCAGATAATTTTTGAACTAAATCTACCTTAGTTTTTTCATTAATCTTTAGATTTGAACTGGTTAAAATTTCAAAAGCCATCGTTAGTAATGAGTTTCCCGCAAGTACAGCTGTAGACTCTCCAAATTTAATATGTGTGGATGGCTTTCCTCTTCTTAACTTGTCATTATCCATACAAGGCAAGTCGTCATGAATGAGTGAGTAAGCGTGGATGCATTCTACTGCAGCACCTATAATAATTAATGTTTTATATTTAATCTTAAATATACCTCCTATATCTAATAAAATTTTCGACCTAATTTTTTTTCCCCCAGGAAATAAACCATACTCAATGGCTGAAATTAATTCTGTTCTTTTCTGTTTTTTAATAAACTTCTTTAAAAAAAAATTAGTATCATTTGCAATTTTAATAAGTTTATTTTTCATTTTTCTTTGTAGTTATATCCTGTATTTTTTTTTTAGTTTCCTCATTAATTTTTTTAGTATTTTTTTGAAATTTTTTTTCTACAATATTATTTAATCTTAGTAATTCTTGATAAACATCAGCTGCATTTTGAAGGTTTTTTTCTCCTTCTAGTGATTTAATAATATTGTCCACTTCTATTGTTAACTCTTCAAGAGTTTGTATGCCATTATCAAGTGGTAAATTTTTATCTTTCATATAATAGTAATTATTAATACATGAAAACTAATCAATCAATAATCAAAAAAGCAAAGAAATATCTCGATAAAAATTATTGTATAGGTGTGCCAACAGAAACTGTTTATGGTTTAGCTGGTAACGCATACTCAAATTCAGCAGTAAAAAAGATATTTAGACTGAAAAATCGACCCAAAAACAACCCTCTAATTGTTCATTATTTAGATATTAATTCCCTTAAGGAAGATTGTTTAATAAACTCTGAATTTATTAAATTATATAAAAAATTTTCTCCTGGACCAATAACCTATATTCTAAGATTAAAGAAAAATTCTAAAATTTCAAAAACTATAACTAATAAAAAAAATTGCTTAGCTGTAAGGTTTCCAAAACATAAAATTTTAAGAGATTTACTAAAACAATTAAATTATCCATTAGCAGCTCCTAGTGCAAATATCACTACAAAAGTAAGTGCTGTTCAGGCAGCAGATGTTAAGGAAGAGTTTGGTAATAAAATTAAATATATTTTAGATGGAGGCAAGTGCAGCATAGGCATAGAATCAACTATAATTAGCCTGGTAAACAAACCTACCATATTAAGATTGGGTGGCTTAGATATTTCAAAGATTCAAAAAACTCTAGGATTTAAAATAAATTTAAATATAAATTCAAAAAAAAATATTGCTCCTGGACAATCTTATCTACATTATTCTCCTGGTATTCCTTTAAAAATGAATGTTATAAAGCCTAAAAATGAAGATGCATTCATCCTAATTAGAAAAAGAAAAACTAAATTGAATAATTATTATTATCTAAGTACTAAAGGCAACTTAGATGAGGCTGCAAAAAATCTTTACTCTTGTTTAAGAAAAATTAAAAATAAAGGTTATAAATCAATTGCCGTAGAAAAAATTCCCAATAGAGGATTGGGTAAAACTATTAATGATAGACTAAATAGGGCTTCAAAATTTTAAGAGTTTTACCAGGTGATCATATTTCAATTAAACTCTTAAGAAAGTATAAGATATACTGGTAGCTAATTTTGTAAATTATAAAAATTTTAAATAGTCAATGTAGAATATATTTAAAATATTCTAAAAAAAGTGTATTACGTAGAAGTGGATATTAAAAAAATAAATAACAAAATATTAGTTTATATTTTATTTACAATATTGGCTTTTATTTGTAGATATTATTTATTTGAAGGAAGAAATTCTTGGCATGATGAATGGCATTCTATATATGTTGCAGATCCAAATATTTCAAATGACTTAACATTACTCAGATATTATGGTGATAAAGGTGATAGTTTTTTAACAGAGTTTTATCCATCTCTATATTTATTTATCTTAAAATATTTTTTTATAGTATTTGGATATATAGATGACAATGGTAGATGGTTATCATTAATTTTTGGAACAATTACAGTTCCTCTTACTATGTATTTAAGTGAAATAGTAACGAATTCTAAGAAATATTTTTTTATTGGCTTCTTAGTGTCATTCAATTTGTTTCTAACATGGCAATCACTTGAAATCAGAGCACATAGTATATTTATTGCTTTTACCCTTATTAATATAATTTTATTTTATAAAATTTTAGAGAATAAAAAATTTATAATTTATGCTGTGTATGCCTTAACATCTGTATTTTTGTTATCAATCTGGCCAATTACTGGGGCTGTTTTTTTTGGTAAAACTATTTACCTTGTTAAAGAATTTTTAATTAAAAAAAAATTAGAAATAACAGTTTTTATTATTTTTGGAGTAATCTTAATAAGTTATATATTTTTAAATATTGATTATTTAAAATTTAACCTGGCACGTGATTTTCATTACACAAGTCTATATAAAACATTTTTTTTTAATTATCATTTTAGATCATTTTTTGGATCACCTATTTTAGGTGGAATTTTTTTAGTCATATTTGCCTTAATTATTATTAAAAACTTAAAAGAAATTATTTTTTCAAATAACAAAGAAAATATTATTATTTATATAATACTTTCTTCCTACTTTTTAACCTTAGTTTATACTTTTTTTAGAGCATCAATTATGTCTCCAAAATATGTGCTTTTTATTTTACCTTTAATAGTTATTTGGATTGGAATAAAAATTCATACAATAAATATTAGGATTGATCCAAAAAAATTTGAGATTAGTTTGATTATACTTTCAATTATTTTTTTCTTATTTAACATAAACAATTCACCCATAGATAGGCCACCTACTAAACAGTTAATAAATGAAATGATAAAACAAAAAGTTCAATATATAATTTCTGGAGAAAAAGATTATGTTATTAACTATTTTAAAACTAAAAAAGGAGTGGTTAAGAATGATCTAACTATTTTGAGTGACAAAGATCGTATACCTAAAATTGTAAATAAATTTTGGTTTATTTGTTTAAATAATACTAGATATTCCATTGGTAATAAAGGATTACTAATTAATAAACCAATACCAGAAAAAAAGTGTACTGATTATTCTCCATCTGATGAAAGTTTTATTGAAATACTTCCTATTGTTAATGACACTCAAGATTACTTGATACGAAAATTTAAAAAGAAGTAATAATCAAATTAATCTATTAATCATCTTCTGTATAACTAATAAGAATATATGAAATAAAATTTTTAAACTCATTTTACTTTTATTATTTTTCCTAGAGTCAAATTTAATTGAATAATCATTAACTTTAATGTTTTTATTGCTGCTATAAATTATATCGAATAAAATTTTAAAACCTTTGCCGTATAATTTTTTTTTACTTCTAATAAAAACTGTTTTTTTTACAACAAAAAACCCACTCATCGGATCAGTTGTTTTTTTTTTAAAGATTAAATTAATTAATGCAATTAATGACAAAGATAAGAAAAACCTAATATTAGATAATCCAGATCTTTTTTTGAAATTTCTGACTGCAACTAAAATATCTTGTTTTTGTGTGTTAAAGTTTTTAATTAAAATTGGTAAATATTTAGGATTATGTTGCAAGTCTCCGTCCATAATTATTAAATTATTAAATTTTGATTTTTTAATACCAAGTATAATTGACTTAGATAGATCTCTTTTTTTTTCTCTTCTTATGTAGAATGAAAATTTTCTTTCTTTCTTTTTAATTTTATTAAAAACAGTAATACTTCCATCATAGGAGTTATCGTCTACTACTATAATTTCATAATTATTTTTTTTAAGAAATTTCTTAATTCTTTTAATTAAAATAAAGATATTTTTTTTTTCATTAAATGTTGGTATAATTATTGAGTATTTGCTCATATTTATTATATCTAGTAGCGCATGATGTATTATTCAACTGAAAATGTATATATTGAAGATCCTTTTGATTTATACTCTCCAAAAAATTCGCCAAAGCCACCAGTAGATACTATTGATACATATTGCTTTCCATTAACTTCATATAATATTGGTGGTGCAGAACCTGCTGACTCCATTTCAAAGGACCAAATAACTTTGCCATTAATTGAATTAATTGCATAAATAAAATTGTCTGGTGTGCCTGTTGAAAAAATTACGTTTCCACCAGTGATTGCTACTCCACCGTATGTTATAGTGCCTGTCATATCATTTATATCTTCTGTCGGAGAAATTTTACCAATTTTTTTCTCCCAGATTATTTTTCCTGATAATATATCTAGTGCTACTAATTTTCCCCATGGGGGATTAGATGCCGGATTATTATTTTGATCAAGGAATTTTGCCCAATGATGTCTTAATTGAATTTCATTATTTTCTAATAAAATTTTATCCCATTTGGTGAATAGCTCTTTAAAACCATTTAGCTCAATATCATTTAACTTATCATGGTATTTAAGAAATTTTTTTGAGTTAAACTTTTTATTAAAATCAGTTTTAGAGAATAGTGAATGCCCAACTAAGCTTGACATGTATCCAGATTCTAACTTACCATTTTTGATGGTAATTGGTTCAATAATTTCAGATTTTTTTTTTGTATTTGGATCAAACGTACCATTTCTTTTTACACCATGACAACTTGAGCATTTATCCTCATATACATCATAAAAGGGAGTTTTAGGCTTAATGTCACTTAATGTTTTTCCTTCAACTAATAAATAAAAAGGATAATTATTAATTGGTGTATATAATATATTGTGCTCGGGATTTAAAGTTGATCCAGGCCAGGTAGCTCCACCATGGACACCAAACGTGATTAGTTTTTTACCAAAAGAAGGAGCTTCAAACCAGCCATAAGTAGAATCTAACAGTAATTCATTTATATAATTTTGACTTTCAGCACTAAGTTTCTTTATGTCTTTTAATTTAAATTCAGTGCTAGATAATTTACCCCGGCCATCACTAATTTGATATTGTGATGCAATTTCTCCTGGGATATTTGATATTGGGGCTTTTTTATAACCTATATCGTAATATGAGGACCCTGTAATTCTATCGAGGACAAATGTATTCCCCGTTTTAGTTGTTACAATAACTACTTCCAGAAATTTATCATCAAACTTCAGCTCAGTTAAAATTGGTGGTGAAGATATATCAAAATCCCACAAATCATGACTAACATCTTGATGTGTCCATAAAATTTTATTTATCTTTAAATCGATTGCTATTATTGAATTTGCATTTTTATTATTTCCAGGTCTTTCAATTCCAACCAATGCAGGCCTTGGATTGCCAGTCACAATAAATAAAATGTTATTTTTTATATCAAATGCATTACCACCCCAAGGAATTCCTCCTTGATCAAAACTTTTATTTTTGGGGTGAATTTTAATTAAGCCTTTTTGCTGACCTGTTAACAAATCGTAGTATTTTACTGCTCCAAAAGTTACTAAATAGATTAAATCATTATATATTATTGGTGGAGTAATGGTTTTTACTCCTTTTACAAATCCATTATTTCCAAAATTTGAAACAAGGTTTCCATCCAAAGTATTAATCTTAACTAGCGAATTACCAACCGTTAATATTACATAAGATTTATTTTTTTCTTTTGATATTGTTAGGCCTCTTCTTGTGGGAGGTAACAAAAATTTTTTTTTCCATATTAAGCTCCCATTTAAAGCATTCAAGGCCACAAGTTGAAAATCTGCAGAAATAAATATAATCTTATTATCTATAAAAACTGGATTGACTTCACTATTAAGATTCCATTTATTTGGATTTTTTTTGTAATCAAAGGTTTGATACTTCCATTTTAATTTCAAATTCTTAATATTATCTAAATTAATATTAGATTTTGAATTATTAAATTTTAAATTTTTATAGCCTCCATTAGATCTCAACCAGGTTTTACTTTCATCGGTATTATTTTTTGATAAACTTACTAAATATCTATCTAAATTATGACTTTTTATTCCTTTAATATTTTTGGGTCTAACTAATTCGCTATTATCTAATTTTTTATTAAAGAATTCCTTCTTTAAAATTGGATATTTGACACCATACTTTTCTTCTCTTTTTTTTCTTAAGGTTAGCTCGAATGGAGTATTGTATATAATTTTTTTAGAAGTTTCGTAAACATATGTTTTGTATAACAATTTGCATGAGTCTATTGCATATTCTAAATTAATATCTTTTTTAGCTTCTAAAAAATTTGAAAAAGAACATTTAGCTTTATTTAATGGTATAATAAAAATTGTTAATACAGATATTGTTAATATTATTATTAGATATTTAATATAATTCATGAAACTTATAATATATCAAATAAAATTATAAAAAAAATAGAATAAGTTCCTTAATTTTTTTACCTCCTATAAAGTATTGATTTTTATATTAATGAATTGAAACGCTACTTTATGATGAGCACAAGTTTAACTATAAAATCTTTTTTTTGAAAAAATAAAAGCAGATAAGTACATCACAAAACCTAACACATAAAGAGACCTATACCCAAAATACATTGCATTGTATTCTAGCAATCCTCCAAATATTGCACCCAAAATATTTGATGAAAGTGCTATAGAGATTGTTTTTTCTGTTGAAAGTTGTTTAGAAAATGCCATTCCTGAAAAAAACATTGGAAGTGTTAACATCATTGGAGATAGAAATTTTTGCAAAATTGGACTTAGTGTTCCATGATCTATTAAAGTAAAAAGATAACCCAATATAATTGCAAAGAAAATAAACATGTAGACTAACCACAGCTTAATTTTAGTATTATTTATAACTAATAAATTTGCAAGATATGCCATTATTAAAACACAAGCGATTACAATACTTACAACAAACCATGTACTTCCATAAACCAAAGCTAATTCCGTTATACCTTTTGTTTCAACTAGCATAAATCCTGCTCCTAAAAAGAAGCAAACAGGTGAAAAGTTACTTTTATTTATTGGATTTATTCTATGTATTAAAAAGAATGACGATAGAAATATTAAAAAAATTATAAATATATAGGATTTTGGCCAAATTTTTTTGGGCATATAAAAGAAGGGCCAATTATCAGTTGAAATATCTATTTTTGCTAATTCAGATTCATTGCTAAAAAAAGTTGTGTAAGAAACATCAGGATCTTTAATTTTAAAATTTTTATCTATATTTTTTCCAATAAGAAAGGCGTATGGTTGCATTTGGAATTGATCAGTATTTTCTTTATAATGCGTAATAACCAATGGCTCTTTTCCATCAAATGCTTCAGTTAACATTGCATATATTTTTAAACCTAAAGGTGCTTCAGATAGATTAAAACTTAAGCTTAGATAACCATCATCAGTTAGAGTTTTTCTAGCTTCTTTAAAAGATTCTACGGTATAAACATATGAGTCCAGCCTAATCCCCCCTCTTCCAGATAATGAAGAGTGTGAATCTAACATGCCATATATGATTAGGTCATATTTATTTTTAGTATGTTGTATAAAATTTCTTGCGTCATTCTGGATTACGTTAACTTTTTTAGAATGATAAGGTCTTTGAGGGTGATATTTTTTTCCTATATGTATTATGGCAGGATCTATTTCCACAGCATCAATATAAGAAACTCCTCTTTCTAATGCGTATGCAGTATCATTTCCTGTTCCACTACCTACTATAAGAATTTTCTCAGGTATTTTTGATCTAATAGAGTAAGGTGCCTTGTAGTTTGCCGCCAGTGGAGCTGGATCGTATTTAATTTTTCCAGTCACGTCATACGGAGTTTGATACCATGTATTACTCACCATAACATCTATTGTTGGTGATGAGGTACTGTAGTTATGCTGCAATGAGACCAATTGATAGGGTGAATATATTTCTTGCTTACTTAGATCTGTTGGCACCAATATTATAAAAAGTACTATTAATGTTGAAACAAATGGAATGAAAATTTCTAGTAAAGTTTTTCTAATAAAAGTAATAAAAACAAAAAAACCAACCAATATCCATAAAGAGGGTGGACTCCAGATGAAAGACATAAAGCTAAAAATAATTATTCCTGATAAACTTCCTATTAAATTCCAACTATAACTTTTCAATTTATCTTGACCATGCATCAATCTTGATACTAAATGACCAAGTGGAACAAAAATTATTGCATTACTAAGAAAAATTATAATTACAAAAGAATAAATTAACAAAAATTGAAATAATGTCTGAGCTCTATCTTGCCCCATAGCCCATTGTTCAGCAACTGGGTTTTGTAACAAAATGGCTAATGGTGTATTTTTTACTAAATACATAAAAATAATTTGCAAAGCTAAAAGTGGAAAAACCCACTTTAATGAATTAATTTTTTTATGACCAAAAAGATAACCGATTCCAAGGCCCAATAAACAGGACAATAAACTGATATTTTTAAAAAAACTAAATAATTGAAAATATGTTGAGTGCAGTCTTATAATCATTAGTTCTAAATAAAGACCTAATCCAGCAGCTACAGCAATTAAATAATTTAAATTGTATGGTTTTAAGTGAGAAATTTCATCTAAATAATTTTTTGAAAATATAATTTCTTTTACTTTTATAATCGAAAAAATTATTAATATTGTTAAAGGAAAAATTAAAAGTAAATAAAAATATTTTTCGTCAAATAACTCTATATATTTATCAATTGTTTCTTGTTTTTTATTAACAAAAATTGAAAGATTTTTATTAAATATAGTTTCAAATATAAAGCTTATTGGTTTTGATTTTGTTAAAAAGTAGAACAGTATGCCTGAGGCAAAATAGATAGAAGATAGATTAATTATAATTTTTTTATATAAGGTCATTGATTTCAAACTATCTATGATAAAATTTAGAGTAAATCTACCATATTTAAGTTTATTCTGGTGCGCCACATAGGAGTCGAACCTATAACCCCCAGATTCGAAATCTGGTGCTCTATCCAGTTGAGCTAGCAGCGCATATAGTATTAATATTACATTTTATGGAAAAAAACATTAATTTAATAGTTGGGAGAGATGAAAATAATCTTAGACTTGATGTGTTTGTTAATAAAAGAGAAAAATTAATTAGCAGAACTAGAATAAAAAATTTAATTCTAAAAGAAAAATTAAAATTAAATAATACAATTATTAATAATCCTTCAAAAAAAATTTCTACTGGTGATAAAATTGATCTCCAAATTCCAGAACCGAAAGAAGCTTCTTTAAAGCCCTATAATTTTAAATTAGAAATTATTTATGAAGATGATGACTTGCTAGTAATTAATAAGCCAGCTGGCATAATCATGCACCCAGGAGCTGGCAATTATGATAAAACAATTGTTAATGCTTTGATGCACTATAATAAAGATTCATTATCTACAATTGGAGACGAGTTAAGACCGGGTATTGTTCATAGAATTGATAAAGATACATCTGGATTAATTGTTGTTGCAAAAAATAACAAAACGCATGAAAATTTATCTCATCAATTTAGTGAACATTCAATTACCAGAGTTTATCAACTTTTGATTTGGGGAAAACTTAGACCATCATCTGGAAAAATAGATACTTTCATAACCAGAAGTTCGAAAAATAGACAAATGATGGAAGTTAGTAGCTCTAAAGGAAAAAGAGCAATTACAAATTATAAAACTATTGAAATCTTTGAAAATGACAAAACCCCTACATTAAGTTTAGTTGAGTGCAGATTAGAAACTGGAAGAACGCATCAAATAAGAGTTCACATGACGCATATGGGAAATAGCATCATGGGAGATGGTAAATATAAAAAAAAATATAAAAAACTCAAAAACATTGATACTAATTTAGAGAATTTAATTTACAGATTAGATAGACAGTTTTTACATGCTCAAATTCTTGGTTTTAATCATCCAAAAAATAATGAGGAAATGGTTTTTACCTCAATTTTGCCACAAGATCTTGAAAATATTCTATTACTGCTTAGAAATACTAACAAATAAGATCTTGAATTATTATTATAATTAATTAAACAAATACGATCTATGAGTGCAACAATAAATAACTCTTTACCAGCTCTTTCAAATGAAGGAGGTCTATCAGCCTACCTTGATCAAATAAAAAAATTTCCAATGCTGGCTGCAGAGGAAGAATATATGTTGGCAAAAAATTGGAGAACAACTGGTAATGTTAAAGCTGCAGAGAAACTTGTAACTAGCCATCTTAGACTTGTTGCAAAAATTGCAATGGGCTACAGAGGTTACGGCCTTCCAGTTAATGAAATGATTTCTGAAGGTAATGTTGGCCTGATGCAAGCTGTAAAAAAATTTGAGCCAGAAAAAGGCTTTCGACTGGCTACATACGCAATGTGGTGGATTAGAGCTTCTATTCAAGAATACATATTGAGATCTTGGAGTTTGGTTAAAATGGGCACGACAACAGCACAAAAAAAGTTATTTTTTAACTTAAAAAAAATTAAAAACCAAATTGCACCTCGATCAGAAGGAGATTTAAGACCAGAGCATGTAAATGAAATAGCTAAAAAATTAGATGTTAGCGAACATGAAGTTGTTTCAATGAACCGAAGACTTTCTGGTAAGGAATTTTCATTAAATGCACAAGTTGGGGAAGACGGTGACGAATGGCAAGACTGGCTGGTAGATAAAGAATTGGATCATGATCTTAAATTTGCACATCAAGAAGAGATGGAACAAAGACAAGGATTATTAAAAGATTCAATAAAAATTCTTAACGACAGAGAACGAGAGATTTTGTACTCTAGAAGGTTAAATGATGATCCTACAACACTTGAAGATTTGAGCAAAAAGTACAAAATTAGTCGAGAAAGAATTAGGCAAATAGAAAATAAAGCTTTTGAAAAAATTCAAAAACACATGTTGATTTCAGCTAAATCCAAAAATTTGCTACCTGTAAACTAAACTTCAAAAGGATTTTCTAAAAGAATAGTATCTTCTCGTTCTGGACTTGTTGAAATACTTGAAACTTTAGTTTCAATAAAATCCTCTAAAGCATAAATATAATTCTTGGCATTTTCTGGTAAAGCTTCAATATTTTTTATTCCTTGTGTAGAAGTTTTCCACCCAGGAAATGATTTATAAATAGGTTTTATTTTTAGTTGATCCTCAACAGCTGCTGGAAGGTAATCCATCTTTTTACCATCTAGTTCATACTCAATACACATCTTAATTTCATCTAACGCATCTAAAACATCTAGTTTAGTTAATGCTATTCCATCAATTCCAGAAATTTTTATTGTCTGTCTGACTAATACGCCATCAAACCATCCACATCGTCTTTTTCTACTCGTCACTGTGCCAAATTCTTTCCCCCTTGAACCAAGCAACTCACCAATATCATCTTTTAATTCAGTTGGAAAAGGTCCTTCACCAACTCTAGTTGTATAAGCTTTTGTTATACCAAGTACATAATGAATAGAATTTGGACCACAACCAGTTCCTGTAGCTGCGCTAGATGCAACAGTATTAGATGATGTCACAAATGGGTAAGTACCATGATCAACATCTAATAAAATTCCTTGAGCTCCTTCAAATAGTATCCTCTTTTTTTGTTTTTTAAACTCATCAATTCTTAGCCAAACTGGCTGTGAAAACTTTAATATCTCTGGTGCAATTTTTAATAATTCTACTTTAAGTTTTTCTTTTTCAAATATTTTTTTTCCTAAACCTTTTCTAATTGCATTGTGATGAAGAAGGACAGTTTCAAGTCTGTGATCAAGATTACTTTCAGATCTTAAATCCATAACACGAATAGACCTTCTACCCACCTTATCTTCATAAGCTGGTCCAATTCCACGTCTTGTAGTTCCAATTTTTGCTTTGCCTGCAGCATCCTCTCTTATTTCATCCATTTCTCTATGAAAAGGTAAAATAAGGTTTGCTGATTCAGATATGATAAAATTATCTACATTTACCTCAACACCTTTAGATTTTATTTCTTCAATTTCTTCTAACAATGCCCAAGGATCAACAACTACCCCATTACCAATGATAGAAATCTTATCTTTTCTTACAATTCCAGATGGAAGCAGTCTTAACTTATACGTAATTCCATTTATTACTAATGTATGTCCCGCATTGTGACCTCCTTGAAAACGAATAACAACGTCTGCCTGATTGGATAACCAATCAACAATTTTTCCTTTTCCTTCGTCTCCCCACTGTGAACCTACGACTACTACATTTTTCATTATCTAAATTTTTTTTCTAATATTATTGAACTTAAATGATTTATAGGACCATGGCCTTTACCATAATTAAGGCTAGATCTTATGGAGTTATTTACATACTTAGTTGCTAGCTCACAAGATCTCTTTAAGGTTTTTCCACATGAAAAGAACGTAGTTATGGCAGATGAGAGAGTACATCCTGTTCCATGTGTATTACCAGTTGTAATTCTTTTATTTTCTATAATCATAATTTCTTTTTTATTAACAAAAATATCCTGGACAATCTTTGACTTTAAGTGTCCACCTTTTATAAAAACATTTTTAGCCCCTAAATCAATCAATATACTTGCAGCATAAATCATATCTTCTTTAGTTTTTATTTCTGTTTTGGTTAATATTTCAGCTTCAGGTATATTTGGTGTTATTAAACTAACTTTTTTTATTAATTTATTTTTTAATACATAAATAGCCTTTTCATCGATTAATTTAGCACCTCCTTTAGCAATCATAACTGGGTCTAAAATTATTTTTTTAGTATTAATTTTATCTAACGATCGAATTACAGATTTAATTACTTTTTCAGAATGAAGCATTCCAATTTTTATAGCATCTGGCTTAATATCTTTTGAGGTGAACTCTATTTGATTTGAAATTTCCTTTGGATTAATCGGTATTATTGATTTAACACCAGTAGTATTTTGAATTGTTACTGCAGTTATTGCCGTCATTGCATAAGAACCCAATGCAGTAATAGTTTTAATATCAGCTTGAATGCCCGCGCCTCCAGATGAGTCTGATCCTGCAATAATTAATATTTTAGATTTAGGTTTCAATTTATTTGATTTTTTTCTTTATAATATCAATACATTTTTGAAGTAGTTTTTTATTATCACTTTCTCCCATGATTCTAATTTTAGACTCAGTTCCAGATTTTCTTACTAGTATTCTTCCTTGTCCCTTCATAAGCTTTTCTGCTATTTTTATTGAATTTTTTATCTCACTGCTAACAATTATATTTTTATTTTTTACTTCTATATTCTCTAGAACTTGAGGTGTCTTATCAAATGTTTTAAAAAAAATACTAGCTTTTTTTCCTTTACGTAAAGAAAATAAAACCTCTAAAGCTACTAATAAACCATCTCCTGTAGTTGCAAATTTTCCTAATATAATATGCCCAGATTGTTCACCACCTAAATTGAAATTATTCTTTTGCATTTTTTCCTTTACATATCTGTCACCTACATTTGCTCTTATAAAATTTATTTTTTTTGATTTAAAAAATTTTTCCAAACCATAGTTTGACATCAGAGTTCCAATAACTCCTCCTTTTAGCATTTTTTTATTTTTCCATCTAAGTGCCAATGCAGCAATTATTTGATCTCCATCAATTATCTCACCTTTTTCATCACACATGATAATTCTATCGGCATCACCATCAAGAGAAATTCCTATATGCGCTTTATATTTTTTTACAGCAGATTTAATTTTATTTGGAAATGTGGACCCACAATTTGCATTAATATTTAAACCATTAGGTTTTATTCCAATTGCAATTACTTTTGCACCTAGAGACTTTAGTAGCTCAGGTCCCGCCTTGTAACCAGCACCATTTGCACAATCAATAACTATCCTTAATCCTCTAAGGTTAAAGTTTTTAGGAAAATTTTTTTTTAATATTTTTATATAGTCTTCATTTCCAGTTTCTAATCTTTTTACTCTTCCTAGCTCTTTTGGTTTTGATAAACTATATTCAATTTTTTTATCAATTAACCTTTCTATTTTTTTTTCTATTCTATCTGAGAGTTTTAATCCATCAGGACCAAATAACTTTAATCCATTATCGTAATACGGGTTATGAGATGCAGTAATCATAATACCCATATTTGCTTTCATGGATTTTGTTAGCATTGCCAAACCGTTTGTTGGTAGTGGTCCCATCGTATATACGTGCATTCCAGCTGACGTGAGACCAGAAACTAAAGCAGGCTCCAGATTGTAACCAGATAACCTAGTATCTTTTGCAATGATTGCTATTTGCTTCTTTTTTTTTTGTGTTTTAAAATATGTTGCTGAGGCTAGACCAAATTTAAAAAACATATCCCCATTAATATTCTTGCTATTTACAGCACCTCTTATTCCATCTGTTCCAAAATATTTTTTTGCCATTAAATCTTAATCAATTGTTTAAATACTTTTATACTTTGCACTAATTCGTTCACATCATGAATTCTTAAAATTTGAACTCCTTGCATCAATGAATATAATGAGGAAGCAATTGTGCCTCCAACCCTTTCCTTAGTATCATTTTTTCCAGACAAATCTTTAATAAATTTTTTTCTAGAAAGCCCAAGTAGTATAGGAAAACCAAGAGTATGAAAAATAGAAATACCCCTAATTATATTCATATTATGTTTCAAATTTTTTCCAAAACCTATGCCTGGATCAATTATAATATTATTATGTTTTATGCCTTTAGATCTTAAAAATTTTATCTTTTCTTCAAAAAAATCATAAATATCTAATAATTCATTTTTATATCTAGGATTATTTTGCATATTTTCTGGATTTCCTTGAGAGTGATGAATTACAAATGGAGTTTTATTTTTTTTTAATACATCTATTGTTTTGGGATCATAGTTTAGTCCTGAAATATCATTTATAAGCTTAATACCCATTTTGATACCCTTATTCATAATTGCTGCTTTTCTTGTATCAAGTGATAATGGAATTTTTTTACTAATTTTTTTTATTACTTTTTCTATTCTAGCTAATTCTTCTTTTGCACCTACGGTTTTAGATCCTGGTCTTGTAGATTCCCCTCCAATATCGACTATATTTGCTCCAGATTTAAATAAATCCATTGCGTGATTTATTCCTTTTATATCTTTATTAAATTTTCCACCATCAGAAAAGCTATCTGGTGTTAAATTTAGTACACCCATTATATTTGGAGTATTTATAAAATTAAAATTTGAGAAGTTTTTATTTTTTTTGACAATAGTTTTAAGGTCATTATCAATTTTTTTTCTTAATGATTTAGATAATCTTTTAATATCTTTAAGGTTTATTATTTTCTTTGAATCTCTTGTAATAATTTCTATCTGACTAAATGAAATTTCTTTACTACCATTTAATGGTAGATTTTTTTTTAAATTAACTAATTTAATTGATGATCTACCGTAAGCAAAATTACACACTCTTGTGTAATATTTTTTCATTTATTTTTAGTGAACTATTTTTGGCTTAAGTCCCATTGAACCTAAAGCTGAGCCTTTATCTTCATTTTCATCTTCTAAGTCTTCTTTGTTACTAGGATGTATGTTTTTATTTATCAAATTTTCTATTTCTTCACCTGATAAAGTTTCATATGTTAAAAGAGCTTTTGCTAATTTATGTAAGTCATCAATTTTTTCTGTTAAAACCTTCCTGGCTCTTTCATAACCTTTATCAACAATTTTTCTTATTTCAGAGTCTACTTTTCTTGATGTTTCTTCTGACATATTTTGAGTTCTTGCTACTGATCTACCTAAAAAAACTTCTTCCTCATTTTCTCCATAAGAAACAGGTCCTAATTCTTTACTTAAACCTGCCTTCATAACCATAGCTCTTGCTCTTTTAGTTGCTTGTTCTATATCACTTGATGCACCAGTAGTTACTTTATCTTCTCCAAAAATTATTTCTTCAGCTACTCTTCCACCCATTGCTATTGCTAATTGAGCATGAAGTTGTTCCCTTGTTTGAGATAATTCATCTCTTTCTGGTAATTGCATAACCATACCTAAGGCTCTACCTCTTGGAATAATTGTTGCTTTGTGAATAGGGTGTGCGGCACTTTCATTTATTGTAACAATAGCATGTCCTGCTTCATGATAAGCTGTTAAAGTTTTTTCCTCCTCTGTCATTACCATAGATCTTCTTTCAGCTCCCATCATCACTTTATCTCTAGCTTCTTCAAATTCAGTTAAAGTAACTATTCTTTTATTTTTTCTAGCTGCAAGTAATGCTGCTTCATTAACTATGTTTGCCAAATCGGCTCCCGAAAAACCTGGAGTTCCTCTTGCTACAGTTCTTAAATTTACATCTGGTGCCATCTTAATTTTTTTAACATGTACTTTTAGTATTTTTTCTCTACCAATAATATCTGGGAGTCCAACAACTACTTGTCTATCAAATCTGCCTGGTCTCAATAAAGCTGGGTCTAATACATCAGGCCTGTTAGTTGCTGCAATAATTATTACTCCTTCATTGGTCTCAAAACCGTCCATCTCAACTAATAATTGATTCAAAGTTTGTTCTCTCTCATCATTTCCTCCACCTAGGCCAGCGCCTCTACTTCTTCCAACTGCATCTATTTCATCAATAAATATTATGCATGGTGAATTTTTTTTACCTTGTTCAAACATGTCTCTAACTCTTGAAGCACCAACACCAACGAACATTTCAACAAAATCTGAACCTGATATAGTAAAGAACGGAACTCCAGCCTCACCAGCTATAGCTCTTGCCAGTAAAGTTTTACCTGTTCCTGGCTGACCAACTAATAAACATCCTCTTGGTATCTTGCCACCAAGCCTACTAAATTTTTTTGGATCTTTGAGAAATTGAACAACCTCTTCAACTTCTTCTTTTGCCTCTTCAACCCCAGCCACATCATCAAATGTTACTTTGCCCTTTAATTGATTCATCAATTTTGCTTTAGATTTACCAAAGCCCATTGCACCACCTTTTCCTCCTTGCATTTGCCTCATAAAGAAAATCCATACTGCAATTAACAACAACATTGGAAACCATGACAATAAAACTCCAAATAAGGATGGCATTTTATCCTGTAACGGAGCAGCTGAAATACTTACACCTCTATTAGATAGTTTTTCAATTAAGTTAGGATAGTTTGGCGAATAAGTTGAAAAAGAATTTCCATTTGTAAGAATACCTTTAATATTATTTCCTTGTATTTCTACCTTTACAACTCTTCCATCATCAACTTCTGATAAAAATTCTGAAAATATGATTGAATTGTTTGTACCCACATTAGCTTGGGGGTTTTTAAACATGTTATAGAGGCCAATTGTTAAGAAAACAATTACCGCCCACATTGCTAAATTTTTCATATTCATAGGTATAAGATAATAATTATTATTAATTAAACAAGTGTCAAATTGTTACAGAATTTAGACTTTATGTAAAGTTTCACTAGATATTAATATAGTTTCATTAACTCTTTCAATAAAACACCCTCCCAAAGTTACTTTAGTAAATGGTTTTTCACTAATTCTTCTAATTAATTCATTTAAACTCTTTCCTCTAACTGGATAATGTTTTTTACCTATTTTTTGAATTAGTGCAGTTAGGGACCTAAAAATAATCTCATGAGATTGGTCAAAAAAATTATTATTTAAGATGGATATGTTCTTTTTTTCAAAAAAAATTGAGTTATTTTTTAAATTTTTATCTACATAAAATTTAATAGATTTATCTGAATTTTTTAAGTTCTCGATGGTTAATTTAAATTTTTTTATATCTAAACCTTCTTTTTCAAGTGATTGGAGTAAATTTCTAATTCTGGTTCTTTTATAATTTTCATTAATATTTGATGGATCTTTAACAAAAAAATTAAATATTTTTTTTGAAATATCAAGTAAATCATTTTTCTCTAAATCTAATAGTGGTCTTAAAATATTCAAATTATGATCCTTATATTTTGTATTTTTGTCGAACGAAATCAATCCATTTAATCCACTGCCTCTAACTAATCTAATCAAAAAATTCTCAAATAAGTCATTTATATGATGCCCTAATAATAAATGTTTAATATTATTTTTTTTACATTCATCAGCCAATAAGGAATACCTTTTGTCTCTTGCTATTGCTTGAATATTTTTAGATGGCTTTTTTCCGTTCCATTTTAAAATTTGACAGTGAACATTAATCTTATTTAAAATATTTTTTACTGTTTTGGCCTCTAGTGAAGATTCTTTTCGAAGTTTATGATCAACAATAAAATATTTAACTTTTAGCTTATGTTTTAATGAGTAACATTTTGTCAAATAAGCTAGTGCCAAACTGTCTGGACCACCAGAAACTGCTACTGCTAAACTTTCTTTTACCTTTAAGGACTTAGAAAATTCTTTAAAGATTTTAGATGTCTTTTGTGCGTTCAGGTGTTTAAAAATTTTTTTATGAGTTTTGTTTTGAGCACTCAAATTTTTTAGATTCATACTTTGCTTTTTGAAGTACAGATTGATTTGCTTTAGGATATTGTTTTTCAACTCCCAAAATCATTTTGCAACCTTGTTCTTTTTCTCCTATCTGAACCATTGATACACCAAGTTTTAACAAATTTATAGGAGCCTTCTCACCTTTTGGATATTTTTGATACCCCTCTAGATAAGCAGTAGCTGCATCTGTATAAAGTTGTCGTATTCTAAATGTTTCTGCATACCAATATTGCGCATTACCTGCTAGTTTATGTTCTGAATTACTTGTTACAAATTCTCTAAATGCTCTCTCCGCCATGTTGTAATCTCCAATTTTTAAAAAACTAGTTGCAAATTCATATTGTTTTTCTGGAGCTTCATTAGGAAGAATACTTTGCTCTGATTCAAACGTTTCAGTTACTATTGATGATGTAGTTTCTACTGATTGTATTTTTTGGGTTGTTTCATTATTTTCTGTGTCCTTATATGAAACTGAACCTAAATCCTGTGGCTGTGAAGATCCTGGTAATTCTTTTTCTAATTGTTCGTTTGATTTGGAAGTTAATTTCTGATTAATTTCTCCAGTAGATAGAACATTTTCAATATCTTGAAATCTTATTTGGTTATCAGCTTGTACTTTAGAGATTCTGCTAGATAATTTATCTAGTTTAAAGTTTATTTCTTCAAATTTATTTGTAAGCTCTTGAAATTGATTTTCAATTTCTGATAATTTTAATAAGTGTCTTGTTAAAACATCTTCTGAATTTTTATTAAAACCTTCTTGGTTATTCAAATTATCTGTATTAATTGATCCAGAATAAACTGCTTTTTCTAATGTTTTTAAATCTTTTTGTATTAAGTCTAAAACTTCATTTAAGTTGTGGTTATCTGTTAATGCAATATTAGAAATGAGTAAGAATATGAATGTTAACTTTAACTGAATTAATTTTCTATAATTAAACATAATATAATGACTAGTAATTATAATGATGGCAAAAAAAAGACCCTATACACATAAGTGGATAGGGTCTTTTTATAAATTAATTTGATTAATTTGCTTTAACTGAAACAGATCTTCTATTTTTTGACCAAGCTAAAGGATTAGATCCTGAATCTACTGGTCTTTCTTTACCATAACTTAAAACAGAAATTCTGTTTGAAGAAATTCCATAAGTCATTAAATAGTCTTTAGCAGAATTAGCTCTTCTTTCGCCTAATGCTAAATTGTACTCTCTTGTGCCTCTTTCATCAGCGTGACCTTCTAATACAATTGTAATATCTGAGTTTTTTCTTAACCAGGCAGCTTGCTTTCTAAGAGTTTCTCTTGCTGCTGTTGTAAGTACAGTTTCATTTGTTGCAAAAAACACTCTATCTGGAACACCTGACGCTAAATATTCAACTGTATCAGTTCCCGTATAAACATCTCCTTGAAGCTGTCCTCCTGTTTTTTTTTGGGTTGCACAAGCTGTTAATACTAAGCTAGCTAACACTATCAAAAATCCATTTTTAAAAATTTTTCTTAAGTTCATTATTGCTCCTTAATCTTTTTTTTGAATTACTTTAATTTTTCACAACTAATTAGATGTTTCAAGTTAATAATTCAACTAATTTAGCAACTATTCACTTAATAATGATGACCAAGATGGGTCAGAAGCATCTGTTTCAGTCTCGACCATCTTTTCATTGTATCCTGTTAGGTCAATAGACCATAATTTTGCTGAAAAACCTTCTCCCTTAGAATTAGTCTTTGTTTCTCTATAAAAAATTAAGACCCTTCCATTAGGAGACCAAGATGGTGCCTCTTGATAAAAATTTTCAGTTAATAGTCTCTCACCTGTTCCATCGGTTCTCATCACTCCAATATAAAACTTACCTTTGTGTAGTTTTGTAAATGCAATTAAATCACCTCTAGGTGACCATACAGGGGTTCCATATAGACCGTTTCCAAATGAAATTCTTTTTACATTTTTTCCATTACTGCTCATAACATATATTTGTTGGTATCCACTTCTGTCAGAATTAAAGGTAATAAACTTACCATCTGGGGAATATGAGGGTGATGTATCAATTGAAGGATGATTAGAAATTCTTTCAACAATTCTATTTTCCAAATCCATAGTATATATGTCCGAGTTTCCATCTTGAGCAAAACTCATTATAATTTTTTTACCATCTGGAGAAAATCTTGGCGCAAATGTCATGCCTGGAAAATCTCCAACCACTTCTTGTAATCCAGTTTCAATATCCAACAAATACACTCTAGGTAAATTTCTAAAATACGAAAGATATGTAACCATTTGATTTGTTGGACTAAACCTTGGAGTTAAAACTAATTCATTTCCAAGTGTTAAATATTTATTATTAAATCCATCTTGGTCCATAATTGCTAATTTTTTTATTCTATTAGTTTTTGGTCCTTCTTCTGAAACATAGATTATTCTAGTATCAAAATAACCATCTTCACCTGTTAAGCGTTCATAAACTTTGTCAGTTATTATATGGCCTACTCTTCTCCAATTACTTGGAACTGTGGTAAACGCTAGCGCCATCATTTCTTTTCCAGCTAAAACATCCCAAAGTCTAAATTCAACTCTTAACTTTTCGTCTTCAAATGTAACCTTGCCTGTTATTAATGCTTGAGCTTTTATCAAGTTCCAATCTTCAAACCTTGGTTTCAAATTTGCAATATCTGGTTTTTGAAGGAATGCGTTTTTGTTAAGTGGATTAAATAAGCCAGATTGTCTTAGATTATTTTCTACAATAGTGGATATTTCTACTCCAAGGTTTTCCTTTTTTAAAATTTTTTTAAAATTTTTTTTTGAGTTTTCATCTATAGATAAAGGAGAAACTGCAATAGGTAGAGGATTAAGATTTCCTCTTGTAATATCAACCTCTATTAAAGCAAAAACTTTTACAGGCAATAAAATTAATAATATAAGTAAATATCTAAATAACATTCTATCCTTCTAACATTTCTCTTGCATCAAAATTTAACTGTAACTCTTTCCATCTCTCATAACCTGTACGAGGAACTCTAAGAGGTTGGCAAAGTTTTATAGCTCTTAATGCACTTTCGGCTAAAACTTTATAAAATCCTTGTCCTGGTTTATTCATTCTAGCATGATCAAGAATTTCAGACTTTATAATAGAGCCATCTGGTTTTAATTGTAACTTAATTCTAACTAACAAATTTTCATTGTATGGCAACCCTAAAGGAATGCTCCAACATCCAAAAATTTGTGCTTTCAAAGCATCTTCTTCACTTAAAGATAACCCTCCAAGATCTATGGTTTTATCCTGATTTTGAGTTATTTTGTCCAGTTTTTTATTATTTTCAGCACTTTCAACTTTAGATTTATCGATTAAGGCTGCAATACTATTTGTATCAAATAATTCTTTTTTTTCAAATTCTGAAACCTGTTTAATTTCAGTTTCTACTTTTTCTGGGTTTTGTTTTTCTTCTTTAATTTTTTCTATTTTTTCAATTTTTTCATCAGGTAATGGGATTGCGTCTTGCTTTTCTTTTTTAACCATTTTTGGTGGTGCCTGTTCTGAAACTAGTTTTTTTTCTTTTTCTTTAACTTTTTCAATTATTTTTTTTGCTTTAGGAGCAAAAGGGATGTTGGTTTTTTCCATAATCTGAATAAGTTCAACAGAAACAATTGGTGGGAGATCAATCGGTTTTTTTGCCAAAAAAGGTAGGCTCATAGCTGTAATTATAATAAGTAAGATGTGAAGCCCAAAAGAAATAACAATACTTCTATCCACTTTTCTTACCTTTCTTTATATGGCTCAGAAATTAATGCCACCTTAGTAAAACCAGAACCAGATAACATACCCATAATTTCTAAAACACGACCATAATTTATTGATTTATCCCCTCTTACATAAATTCTTGTATCTGTCCTATTTTTAGAAACAGCTAAAATTTTTGCTGTTATGTTATCATATTCAACTTTAGACTCTTGAATAAATATTTCTCCTTTAGAGTTAATAGACAAAGTTAATGGTTCTAACTCTTCGGGTAATGAATCTGCAGAACTTTCTGGTAAATCAACTTGAACTCCAACCGTCAATAAAGGTGCTGTTACCATAAAAATAATCAATAACACCAGCATTACATCCACAAAAGGTGTAACATTTATTTCACTCATAGGTTCTTTAGATGAACGATTGAGTTTCAATGTCATTTTAAATAATTGATAAAAATCTTTTAGAAAAGTTTTCTAATTTTTGTATAAATTTTTTAGACTCGTTATTAAATTTATTATAAGCAACAACTGCCGGTATCGCAGCCAATAATCCTAGTGCAGTTGCAAATAAAGCTTCTGCAATACCTGGTGCTACAATTGCTAAACTTGTATTTCTTGAAATTGCAATTGATTGAAATGAATTCATAATACCCCAAACAGTTCCAAATAATCCGATAAAAGGAGCTGTTGATCCAACAGTTGCTAAAAATGTAAAACCCTTATCAATTTTTGACATTTGTTTTTCAATGTTAACCTCAAGCATACTGTTCATTCTTTCATTGAGATTGGATTTATTTTTTGCCTTTAATAAAATTTGCATAGAATCTTTAAATAACAATGCCATTGGGCTTTCTAAATTTACTGGCAAACTATTGTAGAAAGTTTCTGCTGATTTTGATTTCCAAAACTTTTCCTCAAACTCTTCTGATTCTAAATTAATTTTTTTAAATAACCTAAATTTTTCAATAATAATTGCCCATGAATATATAGAGCAACCAATTAACATAAGTATTACAGATTTTACAACAAAGTCAGCGCGAATAAATAAGCTCCATAAAGAAAAATCAGTATTTGATGCAAGTCCTACTGCTTGAGATGTAATATCAGCTTCCATAGTTGTTATTTCACACTTAAATGTGTCATGAATTTGGCTTTATTGGACTTAATTTATTCTTCCGATTTGTACGTTTCATAATAAAAACTAGCAATTAAGATCGCATCTGCTTTATTAGAATCTTTTTTTCTTAATAAATTTGATGAAAAATAAGGGAATACCTCTATTGCTTTAGTTCGACTGGCATCTTTCTCCGAATTAATTAGATTAAAATATTTCTTCCACTTTGCTGGTCTCACAAAATACATTGGTAATTGCATTGCAGAACATATGCCTTTTAGAATCCCAAATGATTGACCAAAATTAAACATGCTGGTTACTCCTTGGCCAGGCATAGCTGAAACTTGTTCTATCACAACTTTAATCTCTTCTTTTTTTAAATCTTTAATTCTTAAAGAGATTTCATAAAATATTTGCGCACCATTAACTTGTTTTTTATTTTTTTTTCCTTCTGCCATATTTGGCATTTCAACTACATCAATTATTTTTCCATCTTCAAAAAAACAAATAGAACCTGTAATACCTGGATCAATTCCAATTATAAGCATTAATTTTTTCCAAAATTTATATTTGAATAAACATTTTGAACATCCTCATCATCTTCAAGGGTTTCTAGAAATTCAATCGCATTTTGCACTTTATCCTTTTCAACATTAACACTATTTAAAGGTACCCACTCAATTTCTGTTGAAATGAAATTTGCAATTGTTTTCTCTAAATTTTTTTTCACGTTATAAATTTCATTCATTGCACATTGAATCTCGTGATAATCATCATGTGAAATACACTCATCAGCTCCTGATTCAATTGCTAAATCAAAAACTTGCTCCTCTGATATTTCTTTTTTATTAATTTTAATAATACCTAGTTGATTAAAATTATGTGATGCCGAACCCTGTGTTCCTAAGTTTCCACCATTTTTTACAAATACAGTTCTAATATTAGAAGCAGTTCTATTTTTATTATCTGTTAATGCCTCTACAATCACAGCTATTTTATCTGGACCAAATCCTTCATATCTTAAATTCTCATAATTAGTTTCAGTATTGACAGATGACTTAGCAATAGCTCTTTCAATGTTATCTTTTGGCATGTTTGCTGACTTTGCAGCTTGAATTGCAGACCTGAGTCTTGGATTCATATCAGGATCTTTGTCACCTAATTTTGCTGCCACACTAATCTCTTTTGATAATTTAGAAAATACTTTAGACCTTTGTTTGTCAGCTTTACCTTTTGAATGTTTTATACTTGCCCATTTTGAATGACCTGACATAATAATTAATAAGAATTTTTTAGCTCTTCTCCATATATAAAATTTTTTATATTTTTTGCTAATCCTGTTTCTATATCACATTCGACAATGACACCACACAAAGTAGCCGCTCCCATTGCTGGAAAATGTTTGATAGATTTCTTTTTTAGAAATCGATTAATTGAATTATCTTTATTCATTCCAATAACAGAATTGTAGTCACCACACATTCCTGCATCTGTCTGATAAGCAGTACCACCTACTAATATTCTTCCATCATTTGTTGGGACATGGGTATGAGTGCCAACAACTAGCGTAGCTTTACTATCAAAAAAATGTCCCATAGCTTCTTTTTCACTTGTAGTTTCTGCATGAAAATCAACTAACAAAAAGTCATAATCTTCTTTTAACTTATATTTTTTCATAAATATTTCAGCAGCATCAAATACATCTTCACATTTTTTCATAAAAACATTACCCATCAAATTTAATACACCAACTTTCATGCTATTCTTAGCTGTAAATATTCCAAATCCTTTGCCAGGAGAAGGTTCAAATAAATTTTTAGGTCTTAAAAGTCTATTTTCTTTTTCAATGTGGGACATGGTTTCTTTTTGATCCCACACATGATTTCCTGTTGTAATTACATCAACTCCACAATTAAAAAAGTCTTTGCAAACCGTTTCTGTAATACCCATGCCAGAGTCAGCAGCATTTTCTCCATTAACTACAACAAAATCTATTTTTTCATCTTTTATTTTTGAAAGTAAGTTATTTAAAACCATTGAACGTCCCGAAACACCAACTATGTCACCCAGAAAAAGTATTTTCATTTCACGGTATATTTATTTGTTACAATATAGTCTAATTTTTGATCATATATATCAATAGGCACTTTATCTATTTTTTGAACTGAAAGGGCTAAACCTATTTTGATAATTTTTTTTTTTTTAGAAAGTTTATTAATTAATCTATCATAATATCCACCACCATATCCAAGTCTGTTCAAATTTTTATCAAATGCTACTAGAGGAACTAATAAAATATCTGGGTAGACGATTTTATTTTTTTCTGGTTCAGGTATTCCATATTTATTTATTTTTAATGGCTCAGAAGAGGACCATTTATAAAAATCCATATGAAATTTTTTTTTAATAACTGGTAAAGAAATTTGAAATTTATTTTTTTCCAGTTTCTTTAGCAATTCCAAATCATCAACTTCAAAATTCACGGGGTAGTATCCACCAACAATTTTTTTATTTATTTTTTCTTTTTTAAGTATTTTTATGATTTTATTAAAATCAATCTGAATATTTTTTTTATTATTTTTTTTT
>Ga0209709_10000437_pt1 | contig 39751 bp, 22 predicted proteins | sample ArcticOcean_MG_C_2_FD_187435 | JGI IMG/M metagenome (GOLD analysis project Ga0209709, IMG submission 187435) | Marine microbial communities from western Arctic Ocean - ArcticOcean_MG_CB4_136 (SPAdes) (version 2) | ecosystem: Environmental > Aquatic > Marine > Oceanic | place: Arctic Ocean... | reverse complement strand
AATCTTTGCCGTGACTCCTCCAATTGGCAATACTTCGCCACGGACCGAAAGAGAACCCGTCATTGCTAAATCTTGACGAATTGGAATATTCTCAAGAGCAGAGATGATTGCAGTCGCAATGGTAATCGAGGCTGAATCGCCATCGACTCCATGCGTATCGACAAATTGAATGTGAATATCATAATCAGAGATATTCTTTCCTGTCAATTTCTTAATAACAGCACTGACATTTGTCACACTTTCTTTTGCCAAGTCAGAGAGGCCTCCAGTCGCATGGATTTTCCCACCTCCACCTAATGACGGGGTGACGAGTGCCTCGACAGGAAGCATAATTCCACTGAAATCTGAAAGACCGGAATTGGCCCCAAGGACGGCAAGTCCGTTCACTCGTCCAACGCGCTCTCCAGAATTAACAACCATAGCGTAGTCTTGACGGCGTTCAATCATTCGGTCAGCGACTTGTTGTTCGAGTGGTTTGGCAATATTACGTGCGCCAAGTACATGGGCAGCAGTGGCGAGTTCTGCACCTTCCTCCATAGCCAAGTCGCCAGCGATTCGAACCAAACCGCCGAGTTCACGCAATCGAAGTGAAAGCTTTCCTCGACGACCAGCTCGGCGTTGGGCCTCACGAAGAATAATGGCGACGGCTGATTTATCGAAATGAGGTATCTCACGGGAAGTACCCATGTCGCGGCGAACTTCTTGCGCAATAAATCGAATAAGGCGGCGGCGATTACGAGCAGTGTCCGGCATTTCGGAATTCACATAGACCTCATAACCATAGCCACGGATACGACTACGTAGAGCAGGATGCATGCCTTGAATCGCATCGAGGTTACCTGCTGCAATTAGAATAAAATCACACGGAACAGGTTCAGTTTTGGTGAGTGCACCAGAGGAACGCTCTGAGCGGCCCGAAATAGGGAAGGCTCGTTCTTGCATGGCGGTAAGCAAGGCTTGTTGCTCTTCAAGTCGCAACAAATTCACTTCATCGATGTAGAGCACACCTTTGTGAGCACGATGAATGGCACCTGGCTCGACACGGTCATGCGCAGGAGTTTCCATACCACCTGATTGGAACGGGTCGTGACGTACATCTCCGAGGAGTGAACCGGACAGCGTGGCTGTTGCATCGACAAATGGCGGCAATGCTTTGCTGTCATGCTTCACCAAGACTTTGGGAATTCGCGTTTCATCACCTGAACTCATTCGACCTCGAATAAACATGTATCCGAACATAAGAAGGAATCCACCAAACAGTAAAGTGAGTATGTCTCCAGTTTGAATGGTTGCGATGACAAGAAGAAAACCGACTGCTGCAAACGCGATAAGGAGCATCTTTTGTGAGCGTTCCCTTTGTGTGCGCATCGATTCCTTCTGCATTTTTACAATCCGACTTCCACGACCAGCGGGAACTGAACGAACGCGAGGTTCATTCTCATCGTCTTCATTTGAATAAACAAGAATATCTTCAAGATTTTCTTTGGGTAGAAGGTCTGTCATTGAACGGGCAAGCATTGATTTTCCGGTCCCTGGGTCTCCAATCATAAGCATATGTCGACGTTGTTCTGCGGCCTTTTTGATGACAACAGAACCCGCTTCTTGTCCAATGACTTGATCGACCAATCGGTCAGGTATCGGTACATCTTCGGTTGAAGTGAAATCAACAGATTGAATCCATTCTTCAACGCTCAAAGAAACAATATCATCAGAGTCCGGACCGGGCTCTGGAGCCCAAATGGTAACTTCTTCGACGACATCTGAAGCATCATCAAGAGGGGCGTCAACCACCTCGATAAAAGACGAGTCTTCGGGCTCTTCGTTGTCGCTCATAGATATCCCTCCGCGTTGCTCCCCTTTATGGGTTTACAATTCGACCATGTTTGAACATGTGCCAAATTTACCTCATTTGTTAATCAAAGTGTTCCGTCAAGGTATTGTTGACCGTAGTAAGACCATTGCTCAACGGTCCATCCCGCAGGAAGGCCACCAGGAGGCAAAGGTGGGGCAGCAAGTTGTGGTGCTGCTGGAATAGCAACAGGTTGTTGGAAAAGAGTTTCAGCACCGCCATACATCGAATTTGCGACTGAGTCTTGGGCAGGAACCATATTTGGGTCCCATGCGGTGTTATTCCAATTATCTGACTCGGAATCACCTTGACCACGTCGAGTAATCATCAATGTGAGCAAAAGACCGAGAACAACAACTCCGGCAATAATACCAATCAAAGTCATGTTCATATCTTTTGGTCCTGTGGTTGAGTCTGAACCTGCGAGTGATGCATCAACGCAAGTTGCACGTGGATCTTCACATGCTGTGTCGAGGTCTTCTTCGATTGCTGTGAGTTTTACTTCAAGGGCCGTAATATCAACTCCAACAGCTGCAGATTCAATCTGTGCCATTAGTTCAGTCTTTTCGGCAGTCAAGTCTTCAAGGTAATCCGAGAACATTTCATCTTCCATATCGTCAACAGCGGGCATACTTTCAGTGATGTCCCACTTTACCTCGGTCATCGTTTTGTAATCATCAGTTCCGTCAGATGCAACAATCGACAATTTGTAATAATCCATGAACTGTGACCCATCTTCACGAGCAAGTCCTTGGGAGAAAATTGAAGGGACACTTAATTCCTTATTCCAACCACTGTTCGATTCAGAAACAGCGAGTTCGTATTCAAGGATACCATCGCAGGTTCCAGTCAATGAACTGCAAATATTCCATGTTGCAGTGATGGAAGTAAATGTCGGTGCAGAACTGGTAAGCATCATCGTGACTGTAGGTGTTTGGCCAATGTAGGTGTCTTCGAGGTTTACAAACATGTAACCGCTTCCATCGTCAGTCTTCGAAAGAAGGAATGGTATTGAGTCATAGACTTCGACGTTCATCACATAGACATTGGTATCATACTTATCGATGACTGAAATTGTAACAGTCTGCATACCTGTCTCTTCGAACTGTAGGGTAAGACTGCCATCGAGGAAACTGTATCGAGCAGCTCCCGGTTCTGAGGAGTCTACAGAGACGAATGCTTCAGCAGCAGGATTGTCAACATCGACAATGAGTTCGCTGAATGCGATGACTCGTTGTACGTTTCGCTTAAGTACAATATTTTCAAGATCATCGAAAGGAATTACACGAGGTGCATCATTCACAGGCTGGATGTTGATCGTAAGCGTTGCATCGGAAGTCTTGACGCCATCGCTTGCACGGATTGTTAGGATTGCCTGACCGTTTACATCAGCATCAACAGTATCAAATCCAATCGTGTTACCGATAAGATAAGCATCGATTGCTTCTTCATTCGAGTTACTGATGAGTTCTATGGTGAGTGTATCGACAGGAGTAGGAGCGCCTGTATCATCGGTATCTGAGAGGAAAGGAAGAAGGGCGAGTATACCATTTCCACCTTCAATCACGGATTGTGAAGGTAGGCCATTCCATCGCGGCTGTCCATTTTCAGTGACTGTAAACTTAAGAGTTCCATGAGGAAGTTCACCAGCATCTGAGTAATCGCCTCCATCATCCATGTTAATTTCAAGACCTTGTAGTCCAATTGGGCAACCGTTAAGTTCGCCCCATTGAAAGTTAACCTCAATCTGTTGGGTTGTAGGGTGCCACGCAACAAACGAAGCATCGTCTGAAGTGATAATGAGATTCTCAAGAGAGGTTTCGGGGTCGTCAATATGACCAGCCATCGAGACATTGGTAGCAGTGTCGCACATGACTGAAGGAATTGGGTCTACAATGACCGTTGGCACTCCGTTTTTCAGTTCGAATCCTGAGGTTCCTGTAATGGCCATCCAATCACCGGTTTGTCCCCGTGAATCAATGGCTTGAGTTCGAACATCATACCAGCCAGCGAGCATCGAAGCCGATGGAGTGATGTGATATTCTCGACCTTCATTCGCTGAACCGGTATTGACGATACTTTCTCCGCCAGTTACAACTGAACTGAACCATTGATCAAGTCCTGAAGGAGATATTTCGACATTGAAAGTGGTTGTAGCGATCGTATCGATGAAATCAGTGGTTCCTACTTTCGCTAATACGACTGCATGTGAATTACGTTCAATTAATTGCTCGCCGTCTATTTGCGGGTTTTTCGTTTCAGGAGGGCGGTTTTGATTGTATTCTAAAGTAAACTCATTGTTATTTGATTTGGTATCGCCAACAAGCCCACTGAGTTTCACACCGAAGGTCATTTTGTAGGCACTTGAATCGAAATTTGTGGTGTCAATGGTTGTTGAAGCGCTCATCGAAGTGGCTCCAACATTAGGTAAGTTTCCAATAGAAACAGTGTCCACTATCACGTCTACATTGTTTTCAACATAGTAAAACTCGATATTGCCACCGTCGGTGTACTCAAGGTCGCCAACATTTTTCACGGTGGCATCCAGTGTCAAAGAATCTCCAAGCATATAGCCCACTGTTGAGGAGGGATTGGTGAGCGCAAAATTAGTAATTCCGATATCCATCTTAGGTCCCATGTTTGAATCTGTAGCCACATAGACGTCATTGTAAGATGTATGAGGGCCACCCATGAGGGCGCCAACTGACATGAAATTGTCAGCCGCCGAGGTTGCCCCATTGCCACGTACCGTGCTGACAGGTTTTGTCCATGTCTTGGTCAATGGTGTGTTTGGAGTGAGAGTAAACGATTCAAAACCATTGCCTGCCGAATTCAACATCCAAGAACGAATCACGTTGTGCGGGTGTGTTGAACCGTCGTCGTAGGTATCGGGACTGGTTTCTTCAACCACGACCGCAAGAAGGTAAACCGTTTTACTGGAAGCGCTACCAAGATATTCAAGTGTGTAGGTAATATCCATGTTTGCTCCGTTTTGTGACTGAGCGATTGAAAGTTTGAAATCGTTGGTTGACTGCATATCGCCACCATTGGAGAATTCAGTGTCATACGCTGTGGTGCCGGTGTTAGCACCGAGTTTGTGGTATGAACTACCTGCTCTTGCATCGCCGAAAACAGCAGCTGGGATGCTGCCTGTTCCGTCTCGAACATGGCTCAATCGATTTAGAGGGTCGCTGACACCTTGGCCATTCGCTTCAAAATATGAAATGTAGACATAGTCATCAGGGAAGTTTGTTTTGAGAGCGTGCATCGAAGGCGAGCCTCCATTTTGGCAAGGAGGGCACCAGTCAGCGCCATAGTATTCTGCAAAGACTGAATGACCTGGAGAGGTCGCTGCACGTGATACAACGATTTCATCATCGAGTGCGTTTTCTCTGTTTTCAAGTTCAATAGGACCAACAAAAGCAGTCATTGTACTGCCAATAAATAGGGCTGCAATCGTTAGGGCAAGAAGGCGAGCGGACATCTTCATGACTCTACCACGCTCAAGACAGTATATGAAACCCACCTATTCCGGTGAGTAAAGCAGCATTTGCGAACATGATAAGTTTAAGGCCATAATGATTACATAATAACGGTAATGTTTAGACCAATAAGAGTGTCCCCGAGACATGAACCAAACGCAGTGGTCCGCTTTTATCGAAGGGGATGGGAAAATCCACATTGTCGAACTCATAGCAGGGGTTCGTAAAATCAAAGGCTTAGGCGTTTTGGATGCTATCGATACTTTTTCAAAAGCAAATATCGGTGAAGAGGTCTTAGTTGGTCAGAAAATTTTGACTCGCGTTCCATTACGATTACCTGAGTTGAGCAAAGGTATGCTTCGACGAGCACAGACCATCAGTGCGAAAGACGCTGGATTCATGACCTCACGATTAGGAATTGGGCCGGACGATCGGATTTTAGAAGCCGGAATTGGAAGCGGTGGACTTTCGATGTATATCGCCCGTGTGCTCGGAAATTCAGGTGTACATGTCACCGTCGAGCCTCGAAAAGAACATGCTGAAGTTGCACTTGAAAACCTCAGACGTGCTCAAGAAGGATGGACTGAATTTCCGTCTCACCATCATATTGAAGGCGCTATTGAAGAGGTCGTTGACCAAATACAACTCATATCTTCAGAGTTTGATGGGATCATTCTGGATTTGCCAGAACACACAAGTGCGATCAATGCAGTGGCACCACTCCTCGGCATCGGTGGGCGTATTGCTTGCTACTGTCCAGTTACAAGTCAGCTCGAAGCCGCATGGGTTGCATGTGAAGAAGCAGGGTTTGAAATCGAATGGGCTGGAGAACTCATTGAACGTCAGTGGGGCAAGGCATCAAAGGGTGGTGTGCGACCTGTGAATGGACCATTTGGTCATACTGCATTCTTACTTGTAGCCTATCGCCGAAATTGAATCATTCGACGACTCGAATCATCGTCGAACATTTTGGGCAAGTGAATCTGAACGGAGGCTCACTTCCACGAGGGACGCCTAATCGAGCATCACACGAAGGACAGGATACTTTGCCATCTTCCATTTGGCATTCATTAAATCCGAGTGGAGTTTCTTTCTCTTCTTCATCCTCTTCTTCCTCTTCTTCTATGAGGGCATCCTGCTTCTTTCCTCGAACCAAATACAGGACGACTATGAGAAGCAATGAGACTCCCCAACCTCCGAACAATGCATTCAATGAATCCGATTGACTCAGTTCCATTCCAAACGGCAAACGAACGCCGTTAGGAGGGACGGCTGGCCCTTCAATTTCGACATCAAAATCATCTGAAACATCGGACGTACTTATGTCTCCGATTTGGTAAGCAGCACGAACTCGTAATGTCGCTGATTGTGAAGTTGAGACCAATGAGGTAAGGGTGAGGGAAAATTCGACCGATGAGCCCGGTGTGAGGGTCAATTCATTGCTTGAAGTGTTATCGGAAAAGCGTAACCATTCGGTTGCCAATAAACCGTCACCAAAACCTTCGATGCCTAGATGCCCCGTCACTTGTGCATTGGCAAGGTTCGTCACGGTAACCATGACGCTCGAGCCACCTGATGAAGGGAGTGAAAGAGACGGTTCCGAAAAAGTAATTTCTAAGACTCCCGAACTTCCCCAAACTGGCTCAATTGTATAGATCTCACTGCTTGTAGCAGAGAATGAGGTTCGAGTCGAACTGGTCACTCGGAACTTCAATTCCGATAATCCTGCCTCCGCATCATCAGCAAGAAGACAGGACCATGGAAGGGCTGATGAAGATTCACCTGCATCAAGTGAGAGAACAATGGAGACGCCACAATCGATACCTACGGTGCTCAACAGTAACTGGTCGGCTCCGGTTCCAGTATTGGTTACAACGACCGTCCCATGTATCACTTCGGAAGGTTCAGCAGAATCATCATCTGAAAGAACGAGGATATCTGCTCCTGCTACCAATGATTCAACCGAGAGGTTGAGATGCGAAGTAATCGAATCATCACTTGATGAACGTGAGACGAGAGTAATGTCAGTGCCACTGCTTGGAGCACCTTGGGCTATTTCTCGAACACTCAATGTAACCGTAGAAGATTGACCAGAGTTGAGAAGCAGAGATGTAGCCGACAGTTCAAAATCAAACCAATCCGATGCATCATGAGCCATGAGGCTGAGATGAAGCGTATCTGAAGCGGTACCGAGGTTGGTCACATCAAATGAATACAGTGCATTGGTACTCGGCCCTGCAACAATTCGGCTTCCAGTTGAACTCATCAAGATAGAAATTCGTTCTTGGATTTGTAAAGAAAGCGACAGTTCAACTGAAACATCGGAACTTCCGTAAGCAAACGTGAGGTCATGAGATTGCGCAGATGACGAGGTGGAAATCGTCAAAGAAATATTGAGCACAATGCTCTCTCCAACGCCAAGAGTGACCGACGGATGGCTCAAGGTTGCTTCTGCTTCAACCGGTAATCCGAGAAGACTCGCGACCAGTGAAAGATTCGAAGTACCTGTATTTTCTAAAGTGAAAGAGGTCAAAACCGTTTCACCAGGTCGAACAAGTATTCGCCCGTCCAATGGCCCTGAAAGAAGAGCGGCACTTACACCAAGAACCTCGAGGTCGACGAATGTTTCTACCGAATCTCCACCATAAGAAACCGAAAATGATTGGGACACAAAGCCTGATTGGCCTGTATCTGCATCCGTTGAGAGCGACCAAATACCTGCTTCACCAGCCAAAACGGTGACACTTGAGGCTGATTCAAGCGAAGTACTCAATCCACTTGTGGAATTAATATCAAGATAAAATGTCACGGTCTCACTGCCGTTATTTTGAACCCTCATCTCATACGAAACAGGAGTTCCAGGCGTAAGTTCAAGAGATCCGAGAGGAGCAAGAAGAGTATACGATACAAGTTCATCAACATCGATGGTGAAATCAAATGGAGATGTTGAATGCTGTTCAGAGGCTGATGTACCAATACCGTTCAATTGAAGTTCGCAGGCATCGGATTTGGTTGCTTCACTGTGAACGGAGATTTGGAATTCCAAATCAATCACATCGTCTGGAGCAAAGGAGGGGGTCGTAGCCATGACCAGAGCGGCGTTACAAGGGCCAGTGAGAACACTTATCGACCAATCATAATCAACGACTGCATTTCCAGAATTGGTCAGTTGAAGAGATGTGTTCGTAGAGGTTCCTGGAATGAACAAAGCACTTTGCTCAAGGAAAGCAACACTGAGGTTATGTTCTTCGTCGACATGAACGACAAGCATGGTCGAAGTTGATACATTGCCTCCTGTCGAAGCACTAAACAATCGGAACCCATAGTAGTCTGGAGCGGCATTACTTGGAACGGAAATCTGCAAACTTGCCGCCTGGGATGAGCCTGCTGGCATGTTAGTAAATTCATCATCGACCCATTGGACATTCCAGCCACTTGGAATTCCTCCGCCTAATCCTTTTGAGGATTGCATCGACATACTGGAAGAAGTGGTTGTGGATTCCCAAGGATAGGATAAGTGTGAAGTTTCATTGAAGACGGTTGCAGCAGCAGCCTGTTGCAATTCGAGTTTGAGGGTACTGCTCAACGCGACTGTATCATTCGAACCAACCGGTGACTCTCCTGTCATGGTAGCATAAAGTACACATGCAGCCAGATAACTACCTGCTAAAGAAGGATGACTTCCATCTGAAGTATAGAGGTCATAGAATGTGTTTCCAGATAATGTTGCATTTGTTCCAGATGCCATAACACTGTCATGGATGAGAGCAAAAGCGAGACCAACTGGTGCAATCCAAACAGTATTGCCTGCTGCAGTCATATTGTCACGGTAATCGATGTAACCTGATTCCAAACGTTCTTGCATCACAGTGAAATTATTGTACAAGACTGGATTTGTCGCATCTCCGTTTCGGCGACCCCAAGTCATCAATAAGACCGATTCACCACCTTCATCTTCAACAGCACCAGACAATCCAACTGCACCGTTCATACTGGCAATCCAGTCACTGTTGGTACGATAGAATCCAGGGATTTGACTTTGGTCTTGAAGCACTACATAATCCCAATTGATGTTGGAGTTTCGTAATGTCGTGTTTGAAGAATGACCAGACGTATTGACCTCACTCCAATGTGCTGATAATTTCTTTCCGCCGGCGGTAACCGCATCTGCATTTTGGATACCAAGACTTTCCATGAGAGTATGCAATGAATTCGCAGCAGTGTAACTGTTTCCATACATCAATGTGTTATTCACAGTGAAGGTGTTTGAAGTATTTCCAGAATTGTTGCCGCTGTTATTGCCGGAATTGTTACCGCTGTTATTGCCGGAATTGTTACCGCTGTTATTGCCGCTGTTATTGCCGGAATTGTTACCGCTGTTATTGCCGCTGTTATTGCCGGAGTTGTTTCCTGAGCCGTTGGTATAATTGGCCCACCATGATGCTAAATCAGGTTGATATTCGACATCTAAAAGAAGGGTATCTTGAACTGAACCTAAATTTTCCACATCGATGATAAAAGTAGCATTCGTTCCAGAATCCATGGTCGTCAATGCACCACCCATTGGTGAGAGATCGAGCGATGGGTGGTAGGAGGGGGCAACTGAGACATAAATGGTAATTGAACTGCTGATGTTCTGATCAGGCTCGGTCACGATAATCTCAAACGAACCACTCTCAGAAGGCACTGCACCTTCATCAAGCCGTACAACGATTGTGGTGTTTTTCGACCATGTTGGAAACACATTCTCAACCGTTTCCTCGCTTGGAAGGATTTCCCAAACTGAGGACAGACCGGTCACATCGACTGAAATATTGTATGTTTCAATGGCTGAAGCATTGTTTTCAATGTTCAAAGTGATGTTACCTGAATCACCGTCCATGAGCACGAGGTGGGTTGTGTCTGTGGACAACAGAATACCCTGATGAGCACGGGCATGAAACGCCAAAGGTGACATGCTTGCAAACAACAACACGAGTACGAAGGCGACGGCACGGGCTGGGCGAGACGACATAAGACCAAGTCAAGCCACCCGTGCATACCTCTTGAGTGAATCGGCCCTAAGGGCCGTTGTAAGTCGGCTCTCTCAGTTACGAAGTGAATCAAGTCGTGCTTGTTCGATTCGCTCCCAAGGGAACGTACCGTTTTCGCCTGGAGTTCTGCCGAAGTGACCACCTGAAGCAGTGACTGAATAGATTGGGTTGAGCAGTTTCAAATCTCGTGCGATTGCACCTGGCCTGAAATCAAAGGTGGATTTCACACGCTCTGACAATTCGCGTTCAGAAACTTCGGACGTTCCGAATGTCTCAACACGAACACTCACTGGCTCAGCAATACCAATAACATAGGCCAATTGAATCTCACAGCGGCTTGCAAGTCCTGCGGCGACGACGTGCTTAGCGGCCCAGCGTGAAGCATAGGCAGCTGAACGGTCGACTTTCGAAGGGTCTTTTCCAGAGAAAGCACCGCCACCATGACGACCCATGCCTCCATAGGTATCAACAATGATTTTTCGCCCAGTCAATCCTGCGTCAGCATAGGGGCCACCCGGGTCTGCAAACCGTCCAGTTCCGTTAACGACAAGTGTGTAGTCGCCCTTTCGCAAGCCTGCTGGAATCACGTGTTCGACAACATGCTCCTTCACTTGTTGATTGACATATTCAAGTTCTTCTTCCTCAGAACCATTGAACTGGTCTTTGAGATTCTTATCGTGTTGAATCGCAATAATGACTGTGTGAACGCCCGAAACTAAACCTTGTTCATCGTATTCAACCGTCACTTGCGACTTTCCATCTGGGCGAGCCCAGGGCAAGATTCCTTGTTCACGTACTGCGGTTAATCTACGTGTGAGGCGCTGAGAAAGTGCTGCTGCGAGTGGGAAAAATCGGCCTTCCAGTTCAGAGTAATCTTCAGTTTCAGTGCAGGCATAACCAAACATGAGGCCTTGGTCTCCTGCTCCTTGAGACAAGAGGTCTTTGTTCACGCCTTGAGCAATGTACGAGGATTGGGTGGTGATATGAACCTGAACTTCAGTGAACTCTGATGTAGTCGCATCCATGCCGATCGAATGAGAAGTGTAGCCAACTGCCGCTGCCGCTTGGCGAGCAACCGCTTCGTAATCAGGAGGCGAGCCGCTCAAAGAAACTTCACCTGCAAGGACAATGAGCCCCATGTCTTCTTTGCCTTTTACACATGTTTCCACAGCAACACGGGCATTGGAATCAACTGCAAGGCAGGCGTCAACGATGGAATCAGAAATCGCATCGCATAATTTGTCAGGATGGCCTCGGGTTACGGATTCGGATGAAAACAAGTCACCAGTCATAACTTTGGCGCCAATCTCCGCCTATATGAATAAACCGCTTATTCACAAGCATGATAATTCTCCAAAGGAATAAAAGGTCATAAAATAGCCCATAGAAATTGTTTGAAAGGATGAGGTTCAAACGAATGGTTGATGTTCTCAGCCTGTACCCCACGCAACATGAGCACTTGGGTACCGACTGCATACCGCACCCACACATTGGGTGAAATTCAAAAAATAGGCGCTGGTTTAATTGGCCAAGAAGTCACTGTTGCAGGATTTATGGAAGCGAATAGAGGCAAAGGAGCAATTTGTTTTGTTGACCTCCGAGATGGAACTGGAACCACTCAAATATTCCTCAAAGGCGATAACATTGGCGATGAAGCGTTAGATCTGGTTCAACGAATGACCCGTGAATCAACCCTTCAATTCACTGGGACGGTCTCCGAGAAGAGGCCGCCTAAAGCAAAGGACGGTGAACCTGTGCCGCCTCCTGCCTACGAAGTTATCGCCACATCGGTCAATCTCATTGCTCGAGCGGTTGCCCCCCTTCCACTCGGAGTCACCGATACAGTGCACGTTGCACTGGACACTCGACTCGACAACCGATTCCTCGACTTACGCCGTTCTCACGTCAACGCTATGTTCCACTTGCGTGGAAAGATTTTGCAATATGGCCGAGAAGCACTGATCAATGAAGGGTTCTTTGAAACGCACACCCCGAAGATTGTTGCGACTGCAACTGAAGGTGGAACAGATTTATTTCCAATGATGTATTTTGATACGCCTGCGTTCCTGAACCAATCGCCCCAATTATTCAAGCAATTATGTATGTCCGGTGGACTCGAACGCGTGTTCGAAATCGGCCCAGCCTTCAGAGCAGAAAAGCACGACACATACCGGCATTTGAATGAATTTATCTCGTTTGATATGGAATGCTCTTGGGCAGACGATGAAGACGTGATGGGCGTTCTTGAGCGTATGATTCATCACATGTGGAAATCAGTGGCGGAAGACCCTGAATCCCAAAAATACATCAACACGATTAACGTCTATCGTGCAACACAAGATGAAGAAGCAATCGAAGTCCTCGTTCCTGAACTACCGTTCCCTCGGTTGTCGTATTGCGATGCGATTGCAACCATTCAACGGAAAGGTGGTAAAATCGAATGGGGCGACGATATCGACGCCGAGAATTCGGACCTCTTGGCTGAAGACCTCCCTCAATTCTACTTCCTCCCACGCTGGCCTATGGAACTCAAGCCCTTCTATATCCATCATGTAGAAGGAGAAGATGGAAGTTCTGGCCGACAACTCAGTAGAGGATTTGACCTCAACTTTGGCCGAGACGAATTAACCTCTGGTGGACAACGTGAGCACCGAATTGATGTCTTAATCGAGAACCTCAAAACGATGAACTTGGACCCGGAAGAATTTGAATTCTATGTGGCTGGTTTCCGTCATGGCGTACCTCCTCATGCAGGTTGGGGACTTGGTGTTGAGCGGATTTTGATGAAACTCACCGGTTCAAAGAATGTCCGTGAAACTGTATTGTTCCCACGTGACCGTCGCCGAGTCAGTCCTTGATTCCAAGAGAAAGAACACAAGCCTTCAAGAACCGAGTTCTTGAGTTCAATTTATGCACGAAGTTGTTTATTTTGATACGCCAGGATTTGCCGAAGTTTCTCGATTTTGCCTTGAAATTTCCGGACTCGAATGGAAAAATACTGTGGTCAATTGGGATGGCTATTTAGAACTCAAAAACAAGGGTGACCTACCATGGGGATATTTGCCAATCATCCGTACTGCTCAAGGTAACATTGCTGAATCAAATGCACTTCTTCGCTATACTGGTGCCTTAGCTGGACTTGAACCTGAAGACCTCTACACACGCGCAAAAGTCGATGAATTAGTCGAAGTGATCAACGGGTGGAGAGAAGCGTTCACACCGACCTTTTCCATCGAAGACCTCGATGAAAAAATTATTGCTCGCCAAGCCTTATTTGTTGAAGATGGTAAAATGGACCGTGCATTGAAAGCGATTTCTACAGTTTTTGAACAATCGACAACCGGTTGGTTGGCGGACACTGAGTCGATGAGTATTGCTGATGTTAAAGCCTTCATGGATACATTCATGTTGTTCTCAGGAGAATTCGACGGTATCACAGCCGACATGTTGGCTCATTACCCCTCTCTCTTGGCGTTCCATGAAAAAATGTCAAATGACTCACGGGTAAAGAACTACTACGCCGATGCCGATGAAGCCCGATGGGTATTCCGTCCTGACGCCTTTAGCAACGTTGGAACTTCACAACATATCTGAAGGTAAGTCTCGCGTTGCGAAACGAGTCACTGTGCCTTCTTTTGAGACGATGAACTTTTCAAAATTCCATCGGATATCTCCGGTGTGGTCGTCCGAACCTGTCGATTGACTGAGTTCTGTAAAGAGTGGATGCTGGTTCTCACCTTTGACTTCGAGTTTTGCCATCAATGGAAAAGTTACATCGTATTCTGCAGATGTGAAATCGCATATTTCTTGATGAGTGCCTGGTTCTTGGGCTCCAAATTGATTGCATGGGAAACCTACAACTGTGATTCCATCCAAAGTTGAAAGTTCTTGTAGCCCCGTATATTGATTGGTAAATCCGCAAGCACTTGCGACATTGACCACAATCCATTGTTCGGTGCTTGACTCTCCAAGAGTACGCAATGTGGTATGTTCGCCGTTCATATTTTCAAATTCAATATCCAATGGATTGCCCATGATTTACTTATTGTGGCTCTCCTTTTTAATTCTTGTATTCATCAAAGGAGGAGTAAGGGTGATAGATGGTGCCTTACAGCCATTGAATATGGCAGTTGACCGCATGCAATGGGGCGCGGAGGAATGGCAATTTGCTGATTTGCATATGCCAGATGACCCGTCACCGTACCAGAATGATGCAGGGATACCATGCGTCATGCTCATTCATGGTGGGTTTTGGAAACAATCGTGGACGAGTGAACTGATGAAACCCGTTGCCCAAGATTTGGCTGATGCAGGGGTTGCTGCGTGGAACATCGAATTCAAAGGTTGGAGTGATGGTGACGAAGGCGTTTGGATGGATACTCTTTCTGATGTCTTGCGGGCTTGGGGACAACTTGCACTGTTGCCAGGAATTGACACTCAGCGCTCAATGGTCATGGGTCATTCAGCTGGAGGGCATCTTGCACTTCTGTTAGCAGCAAACGCTGAGAGCAAGCCTTGGTTGGTCATCGCTCAAGCCCCGATCACGGACTTAATCGGTGCTGACCATGCGAAAATTTCTGATGAAGGAGATGCTGTTCGACGATGGATTGGATGCAGTCCTGAAGAAAATCCAATGTTGTGGACTCAATTGAACCCAATCGACCATCCACCGGTCGTACCCGTTTTGCTCATTCATGGAGAGAGAGATACAGATGTTCCAAAGGAGCAATCCGAAACGTATGCACGAATCATGTCCGCAAAAGGTATTGATGTACAAAAGTTATGGCTTCCAGGTGACCATTACTCGGTTATCGATGTTGCATCCGATGATTGGTTGGTTGAATTAGATGCGATTCTGGACTGGCTTTGAACAACAGAAGACCCTTTGAGGAGTACCTTCTGCCCCATGCATGGACCTCCTCGGTAGCGACTATCCTTATTCGACCAACGCCCTTGTTGGTAAGCATGCATTGGTGTGCGGAGCAAGTAAAGGAATTGGTGCTGCTACAGCAAAAATGCTAGCAAAAGCAGGTGCAAACGTTACCGTTTGTGCTCGAAGCGCTGATGCTTTGACAACACTTTGTCAAGAGTTATCCGAACTTGGAAAAGGTCAACATGCCTCTCTTGCTCTCGACCTTGAAGACACGGCTGGACTTGAACCGGCCATTACGCAGTTGCTTCAACAACGTGGACCTGTCCATGTATTGGTCAATAACGCAGGTGGACCACCTGGTGGCCCCTTGCTCGGCAATTCTATCGAAGATTTTGAAGCTCCTTTCAAGCGACATCTTCACGCAGCCCATACTTTGACGCAATTACTCGCCCCTTCGATGGAACAAGAAGGCTATGGCCGAATCATCCAAATAATTTCCACTTCCGTCAAAGAACCGATTCCAAACATCGGACTCTCCAATACACTTCGTGGAGCAATGGCGTCTTGGGCCAAAAGTTTGTCCCGTGAACTTGCACCCTGTATTACCATCAACAATGTCCTACCGGGGTTCACCAACACTGAACGATTGGGTTCACTTGCAGCATCAATCAACCAGAGAACTGGAAAAAGTATCGAAGATGTGCATCATGGATGGATGAGCCAAGTTCCAATTGAACGACTGATTGAACCACTGGAAACAGCATCAGCCATCACCTTCCTTGCCCTTCCTGCTTCGAGTGGTATTCGAGGCGTAAGTCTGGCAGTCGACGGTGGTCGATTGCGAGGTATTTGATTACTTCTTGATATCGAACCACACTGGGTAGTGGTCAGAAACGTCGCTGTCGGAAAAGGAAGTATCAACGCCCCATGTCCCAACCAATCGTCCATCAAGGTCACCGTTGGTAACGATTCGGTCGTAAGCACAATAACTGTCCGAAACGGTGGTATCAACGTTGTTTTCAATCAACCATGTATAATTTGAATGAGCCAATGGCGAATTTGATAATTCATTCGATGAAACGTATGAACAGGCTGCATTGAAATCACCAAGGATCACGATTTCGGATTCATTTGGATTGTTTTCAAGGTAGGTGTCAACGACATGTGGCAGTGCGTTAATTTCACTCAACGCTGCTCCAGGTTTGGTGTGAATTGTGATGAGGCTCAAATCAAAGCCAGTACTTGTTCCATTTGAGTCAAGTAATTCAAATTGGGCAATGAACGGTTCTCGTTGGAATGAATCATCAATGCTGTCATTATGTAAGGTCCCATTCCCCATTGAGCGGAAAACCGAAGTATTGTAGTAAAAGGCATACTGTTCTTGAGACGATTGGTCATCGTCTTGCAAGCCACTGCGAGGGCTTAGTACCATGTCCCATGTGGAAAATGATTTGTTATTAAGCGCATCAAGGAAGTCATAAGGTACTGTCTGGTCCATGTCTTTTATCTCTTGAACTGCAACCAAATCATACTTCAGAACAGTGTCGACAAGAACATCAATAACAGCGGGTTTACCCATTTTAGTTTCTCCAAATACTTTGATGTTAAAGGTAGCAATACGAGCCACTTCGGAACGATTCAACTCCGTGGCGCGGGCATCATCACTCGTCGTATTGTTTTCGATGTAGATGGTTGTAGTTTCGTCATCACCCGGTACCAACACATAGACGACCTCGGCATCGTCGGTCAGAAGAGATTGTAATGCAATGGGTGCGAGTACCAGAATCGCAGCAAGACTCAAGCCTTGCAGATATCCATTGTAGTCACCCATAACGGGTGGTATACTGTTCCGGTTATCAAATTTTAACTTTGACCAAAGTAAACACATAGGTTCTTGACGCGAACGGACAGCGCACAGATATGGACGGAGAAGTGAATGCTGAACAAGCTCGTCGAATTCTCGACATGCTCACTGCCGGTGGAGCGATGGATGATATCAATACGGCACTTGCTCTTCGATTGATGCCCTTGGCATTGGAGTTGGATGACGCTGAACTTGCTGAACGCTTACTCCATCATGCTCAAACCAATGCAACAGACGACCTTGAACGTGGATGGGCCGATTTTGAAGGATTCAAACATGCTGGAAGTAGCGTTGATGTTTTTGCAGAATTAGGTGCTCGGGCTGAATTGTTTGAAGGAGGCACTGCATTGGCTGCAGCAGTTTCACATCACGTCGCTTTAATGCATTTGAGCAAAGAGGAATATGAAGAAGCACAAACATTTGCGGCACGTTCACTTCGTCTCCGTGAAAAAATAAACGATTTGGCAGGGATTTCATATGGCCTGGCTGTTCTTGAAACGTGTTCAAAAAAATTAAACGACCATGATAATGCATTGGTTCACGGTACTCGACGTATTGAACTCGCCATGCAGATGAAGGATGAAGAAGCACAAATAGAGGCAATGGCAGATTTAGCCCATTCCCAAGCAACGATAGGAAATTTTGCTGCTGCAAAAGACCTGTATGAACAATCACTCAATCTTTCTGTCGAACTTGAAGACCTCTCTGGGCAGTTGGTTGCACGGTGGGGCCTTGCAGATATTGCGGAAATCAATGAAGATTATGAAACTGCGATGTTGCAACTTTCAGATTGCCTCCATTCGTTCCTCCATGTCGGCTTGCCGACACCAATAGCCGTTCGACAAAGAATCGAAGACCTTGCTGATTATAATACGACAAATACGCGACAAAATCCCGAAAAGTGACCATCTGAATTCGCCACACTCGTTATGATGTGGTTTCGACTGGAAGGATTGGTGCCACCCATGGAGCATGACATATTCTTCTCAATCAGTCAAACTCCTGATTCAACGGGTTTGATTCCCAATGAGCAAGAGATGTTTGCAAATTACTTTCAACAACTCGAGTGTGCAGACAAGCTCGGGTTTGGCGTAGGATGGCTTGCACAGGCCCATTTGTCGACTGAGATTCAAAAATCTAATTCAAATCCAGTGGTTCCACACTGGCAGGGTGAAGTCGGGCTTTGCACAGACTTCCCGCAATTAGCGATGGAATCTTTCCGGAGAACACAATCCATCGAAATAGGTAGTGCAGTGGTCTCCATATTGGCATCAGGTGGACCGATTGCACAAGCAGAACGAATCGCTAATACACTTCAGTTACATGGACTGGATCCAAACGAAACTCGTAAACTTCACGTTGGGTTTTCAGCAGGGCGCTTTGAGTTTATGGCTCGACCATACGGCATCATTCCTCGTAATTCGATTGAAGAGGCTGCTTGGCCAGCACTTCGCGGCCAGATATTTATGGAAGCAGGTGACATCTTTTTGCGACTCTTACGGGGCGATGTCGTCAATTCCCAAATGACCCATTCAACTGTTCTACGCCGTGAGAATTTCCGAAGCGATGAAGATTGGGAAAAAGTTCAGAATGCTGCTGTTGAGTTTGAAAACTTGGATTCAGTCCCAAATGAAATTGAAATCCCTAAACGCTATGTCTTCGAAGACCTGAAAATCATTCCACAAAATTTCCGCCGTGACTTGCTCGTCATGGTTGCAGGAACCCATGACCCGAAAGCACAGATATTCCTCAATACAATCTTGCCTGTCAAAGTGTTCAACTTGTCCATTACGAAACCAGAACTTATTGATGCAACCCATGAGCGTATGCGTGAAGCATTCCATCCCGCTGGCGGTGCATGGAAACGAAGTGATATGCCACGAACCTCATTCGTGTTCCTCAATGCTGAGGAAGGATTGTCACCTGAACAGCAAAGTGCATCTGCAAAGAAAGAAGCAAAAGAAGCACTTGGCGCCTATTGGAATGCTTTGGAGGGTACCATAGACCCTTCAAAAGTTGAAAACGCAGCCCAAAACGCCTTAATCGGAAACGTCGAGGAAGTCGCCCAACAAATTGTTGAGCGTTTCCATCCCGAAGACCGTATTATGGCTTGGTTTGATTTCTTCAATCACGACTCCGACCGAGTCTGTAGAGACATGACGACGTACATGAAACGCGTTGTGCCTCGCGTAGAACAATTGCTTGAAACGAGGTGAGATTATGGCGATTGAACACGATACTCCATCAGCAGTTGAACCAGGAAAGCCTGGAAGTTCACTGTTTCCTGATTCACCACTCGGTGAAAAAGTCGAAGGGATACCAACAGGGCGTGAAGTTGCGTGGGAGCCCTTGGTTGATTACCGCAGAAACGGAGTTTCTGAAACCACCATTCACGGTGCAATCGCTTGGTCACATGGGGATGAAGTGATTCATTCCTTTGGTGGGAATGTATTGTGTTATGGTCGCTCAATGATGAAACCATTTATGCTCAAGGCATTTACTGAAGAACTGGAGCATACTTCTTGGGAACAAAAGGCGATTGCCGTTGCATCCCATAATGGTGATACAGAGCACGTTGCTGCTGCTCAATCGCTCCTTTTGGAGGAAGAATGGCCGCTCATGCTCACACCTTTGGATGTGCCACTGATTCAATTTGGACGCCAAGTTCGCAGGCCTCGCCGGTGGTTTCATACATGCTCTGGAGAACATGCAGCCATTCTACATGGATGCCGCAAGAAGGGATGGAATCGCGCAGGATACACATTGCCGACCCACGAAGTATTCGATGCCTACATGGTCGAATTACGCACCTATCTTGGCAAGGATTGGAAACCATTGCGTATTGCAAAGGATGGATGTGGACTCCCTACTGTATCCAATACTGTTGCAGAGCTGGCACAAATTTATGCTGGCTTAGTTCGTGATAAAGATAAAGATTGGATTTGGGAAGCAATGGTTCGAAATCCAGACTTGGTTGGCGGTTTCAATCGACTTGATTCGACCGTTCTCAAGGCTGGAGGTGGTAAGGTCATTGCAAAGGAGGGAGCTGATGGACTCCTCGGACTTGCGATTGAACATCCAGATTACCCCAAAGGCTTGGGAATTGTTGTCAAAATTGCTCACGGATGGAATTCACAAGCGATGTGGTATGTTGCCCGTGCTGTTCTCGGCGTCTTAGGTATTGATTTGCGTAACCCCTATCCTTTGCATCGCCAAAAAGCATTCATTGTCCCAGGCATCGTTCCTGAACACTACTTACCACAACTTGAAACATTACCGACATGGGATGAATGGGACCCGGACCAAGACCGTTGGTTGTATGATGTAGAGGTCTGAACATGCTTGACATTCAGAATTTCATCGATGGGGCATTTACCCATGCGCTGGATGGCGAATCGATCGACGACTACAATCCTGCAACCGCTCAACGTATTGCCACGATTCCTCGTTCGAAATTTGCTGATGTTGAACTTGCTGTGACTGCTGCACAATCCGCACAATCTACTTGGTCTGCTTTGACATTCGAACAACGAGCACAGTGGCTAGACCGAATCGCAGATGCACTTGAAGAAAAAACGGAAGATATTGCCCGCACTGAATCGATGGATACTGGCAAACCAATCGAATTAGCTCGGCGGGTTGATGCTGCACGTTCAGTGAGTAATTTCCGATTTTTCGCATCGTTTGGCCGACAACAGACTGAGATGACATTCGAAATGGAAGATGCTATGAATTATGTTCATCGCACACCGGTTGGAACCGTAGGCCTGATTACACCATGGAATCTCCCGCTCTACTTGTTGACTTGGAAAGTAGCCCCTGCACTCCTCATGGGCAATACCATCATCGCCAAACCGAGTGAAATCACACCGCTTACCGCCAATCTCTTGGCTGAAACTTTACTCGAACTCGAACTGCCCAATGGGGTATTTAATCTCGTTCACGGCTTAGGTCCAGAAGTAGGTCAAGCACTTCTTGAGCATCCAAAGGTCAAGGCGATTTCATTTACTGGTGGGACCGAAACGGGGAGAATAGTTGCTCGTACTGCTGCTCCAATGTTCAAGAAATTATCACTTGAATTAGGTGGTAAAAATGCAACTATTATATTGAAGGATGCAGATCTTGACAATGCGGTTGATGGTGCTGTTCGTGCGGCATTTAGCAATTCGGGGCAAGTCTGTCTCTGCGGCTCTCGAATCTTTATTGATTCAAGTATCGCAGAACAGTTTACACAACGCTTTGTCGAGAAGGTCAATGCAATCCAAATCGGTGACCCAATGGATGAGCGCACAACAATGGGCTCAGTTATCTCGCCTGAGCATTTACTAAAAGTTGAATCGTATATTGATTTAGCAATTGAAGAAGGAGGTACTGTTTTGACCGGTGGTACCCGAGAAATGACTGGATTCAATGGACCGCAAGGCGTTGGTGCTTTTTTGCGACCAACCGTTGTCGAAAACTTACCACATACATCTCGCTGTGCTACCGAGGAGATTTTTGGACCCATGGTGACCTTGCATTCATTCACAACTGAAACCGAGGCGCTTGAAATGGTAAATTCCTCCGAATATGGCCTTGCCGGTTCAGTTTGGACCACTGATTTAGAACGAGGACGAATGTTTTCAGAAAAAATGGATACAGGGATTGTTTGGGTCAATACTTGGCTCCATCGTGATTTACGCACACCCTTTGGTGGCGTCAAAAATTCAGGCGTAGGTCGAGAAGGTGGCCAATGGTCTTTGGATTTCTTTTCTGAGATGACCAATGTGTGTATCAAAAATCCTGATTCGAATTAACAAACATATCTTCAAAAGGAGAAGGGGTGATTCTTAGATATGGAAGCACTGCCTTTGTTTGTTTTACCCATGGTACTCTTGCCTGGAGAAATTCAAGAATTACGTATTTTTGAGCCTCGATATCGGCAAATGCTCGATGATTGCTTGCTGGATGAGAAAAATTTCGGTTTAGTCATGAATGACCCCTTTGAACCTCTCAACTCATGGGATGGGCCACGCCAACATGGATGTGAAGTTGAAATATTGCATCATGAAACGAAAGGGAGTAACCATTTTATTCAGATTATTGGCCGTCGGAAGTTTACAATCCGCAGCGTCGTTGCTCCCGCTTTACCACCGATGAGTGACCCTATGTTTGAAACTCATGTTGAACAAGATGGGCTGTTCCCCGACCTTCAAACTCTTCTCGAATTGATTCCAGAAGAGAGAGGTCACTCAAAACTCTACATCAGTGCTGAAGTCGAATACAATTCTCAGAATGAAACGACTACAATTGAACAGCAAGAGATTCTCAAGGAAATCTTGAATCATGTACTTACTCGAATCGGGGACGTGCTTCGAATTGAAGAGGATGTGCTGGAACAATGGATCACAGAGCGTATCGGCAAATCAGTTGATGAAAACCCCAATTCAGTATATGCGGTCTCGGTGTTGGTGCTCAATGAATTAGAAGCAAAGCAGCAAATTCTCGCTTGTGATACGATTGAAGAAGCCGTTGAAGAACTCGTTCATCATGTCTCGATGATTCAAGAAGAAGAGTGATTTTTCACCGGCGAGGGTTTCAAAGCAAACATGCCCGTCGCACAACCATGTCGGTTCACAGCGAGGCGAGAAAAGTCACCACACACACGCTTCAAGAAATGAAGCGCACAGGTGAAAAAATCACCATGTTAACGGCGTATGATTACTCGTTGGCTAAACTTGTTGACCAAGCCGGTGTCGATGTGATTTTGGTTGGCGATTCAGCATCAAATGTGATGGCCGGTCAAGTAACGACGGTCCCAATTACCCTTGACCATATGATTTACCATGCTCAATGTGTCCAACGCGCAGTTGACAGAGCATTGATTGTCGTCGATATGCCGTTCGGAACCTACCAAGGAAATTCTGCAATCGCATTGGAATCGGCAATTCGAATTATGAAGGAATCGGAAGGTCATGCAGTGAAACTTGAAGGTGGTGCAGAAATTCTTCAATCCGTCGAACGTATTCTCACTGCTGGAATCCCTGTCATGGGCCACTTAGGACTCACCCCTCAATCCATTTACAAATTCGGAACCTATACGGTGCGTGCGAAGGAACACGATGAGGCTGAAAAGTTAATTGAGGATGCAAAGCTTCTTGAAAAGTCTGGCTGCTTTGCCATTGTCCTCGAAAAAATACCACGTGAATTGGCATTGAAAGTCAGTCGAGCCATTACCATTCCAACCATTGGCATTGGTGCAGGTCCTGACTGTGACGGTCAGGTATTGGTGTTGCATGATTTACTCGGCATTACAATGGATTTCTCCCCTCGTTTCCTTCGACGCTATCTTAATTTGGCTGAAGAAATCGACGGTGCTATCAAACACTACTGTGAAGATGTACGCACAGGTAATTTCCCGAACGATGAAGAAAGTTATACTTCGTAATCAAAGCAATTGGTAAGCCAATACGCTGCCTGCAAGGGCACCTAAATTGATTCCAAAGGCATGCCATAAACCATATCGAAACGGGGGGAACTCATAACGACCCCAATCCGTACTGATCCAGACCCACACCAGTAAAGCACCGTAACCACCACAAAACATTGCACCCCAGCCAGATAACCAAATTATTGAGAACACCAGTCCAAGTGCTGAAAGTCCAAGCGTGTATTCGTACCACCGAGATGATTCATTGTCAAGGAGAATTCGATACAACAACGGTGACAAAAGAATACTGACAATGAAAGCACCGTGTATGGGGTTTGGCAAGTTGATATCACCAATGCCCGGCATGACCTTCCATTGCCAAATCCCTCCAAGAATGGCTCCCAAAAATGCGGGGGCTAAGATGTGTTTCAATCCCGTTTCCAGATCGACTGCACGCATCAGGAATGGTGCATCCATTGGAACTTCAAGGCTGCCCTTTTCCTCGTCCATACACATGCCAAGTTGTGGAGTTGTTTGAGGGTTCGGGCGAGAAGCGTTGTGAAGACATATTCTCCGATGCCGATATAATCCCCCAATGCTTGGGTTCATCCATGTCGAAGGGTGAAATTGTCGCAGGTTGTTTAGCCCCTCACCCCCCTCACTTGGTCTATGCAGAGAATCCTCCGCAAAATGAGCCAACTGCGGAAGGTGGCTGGGAACAGTTACGTTGGGGTTATGAGCGACTGCGTGAATCACTTGCTGGAGTCGACTATGATGCGATTGTTTTGCTCTCACCGCACTGGCAAACATATGTTGGAACCCATTTCCTTGGTCTGCCGAAGTTCAAAAATCTCTCAGTTGACCCTGTGTTCCCGAACCTGTTCCGCTACCATTACGATCTCGAGATTGATGTCGAACTTGCTCAACAAATTCACGACCGAGCTGCTGATGCAGGATTGGCTGTTAAAATGATGACAAATCCTGATTTCCGAGTCGATTATGGTACTATTACCACCGGCCATATGTTTAATCCGGCATGGGACAAGCCATTGGTTGTTGTTTCCAGTAACCGTTCTCGAGACTACTATTCTGTCGAAGTGATGCAAGAAATGATGATTGAATTAGGACGAGTAACCCGTGAAGCAATTCTTGCGAGTGGAAAGAAAGTGGTTGTTATAGCGAGTAACTCGCTCTCACATCGTCATTTCACTACAGAATCAGCACTCCCTGAAGACATGAGTAAAGAACACATTACCAGCCACGCAATGCACCTGTGGGACATGCGAATGATTGAATATTTCCGGACCGGTCAAGCCCAACGAATCCTTGATGAAATGCCAGAGTTCACCGAACAAGCCATTGCAGAAAGTGACGGCGGAGGCCTTTCATGGCTCCTTTCAACGCTTGATGTCCCGACATACCCAGGGATTCTTCATGGCTACGGAACCATCATCGGTACTGGTAATGCCATTGTCGAATGGCCAGTTCGAGACCATAAGGAGGCGGGGCTATGAGTGATGGAGAATTAATCGGTTCGTTCATCGTCCCAGTTCATCCACATACGGTGTTGGCCCCAGAGCAAAACGAAGGATGGGGTCGTTTACGCGACGCCTATGATGTCGCAGCACAGCGTATCAAGGACAGCGGTGCTGACCTTCTCATCATCTATTCGACGACTTGGCCAAGTATCATTGGACATCAAATTATTGCAGACCCAAATCCGGAATGGGTCATGGTCGACCATGATTTTCATGATTTGGGCTCCATTCCGTATTCCTTCAACATCGATGAAAAATTCGCCCATGCTTGGAATGAAGCGAATGAAAAGCGCGGCCTCAAAAGTAGAACGGTTGCCTATCATGGATTCCCCATCGACGTCGGCTCTGTTGTTGCATTGAAACTCTTGAATCCAGACAATGCCATTCCTGCTGTTATCGTTTCTTCAAATGTCTATGCAAATCGTTCTGAAACGACTGTTTTAGCCAAAGCATGCATGGATGTTGTCAAAGCAACCGGAAGAAAAGCCATCGCAGTTACTGCAATGTCGCTTTCAAATCGAATGTTTACCAAGCCGATTGAACCAAAGGATGACCGAATTCATTCACTCAAAGATGATGAATGGAACAGGAAGATTCTCGAATTATTGGGAGAAGGGCGTCTCGAAGATGTCGGTCAATTGTCTCGAACGATTCATCAACAAATTCGTGTCAACAAAGTGGTTGCGTTCAAACCGATGTGGTGGCTCTCTGGAATGAATACGAACCGGAATGACCTCACTGGAGAAGTTCTTGCTTACGAAGCCCTACACGGTGCTGGAGGAGCAGTTGTCCACCTTGACCCGACGCCTTCAGGTACTGGCGACATTGAATACGATGAAGATGATGTTGAATACTTTGCAGGTGAGAGGAATGTATTGGACGCAGATCAACTTGAGACTGAAGAGAACGAACAATCCTCGAATGCTGAATCCCTTCCAAAAGAAGACCTGAACAAGGGTCCAGCCCTTTGGGAGCCAACTGAGGGCGAAGATTCGGTCAACAGTGAGGCTGCTCCAAAACCAGTCGGTGCTTATCCGCATGCCCGGCGTGTTGGAGATTTACTCTATCTTTCCGGTGTAGGTCCACGTCAACCAGGGACCAATGCCATACCGGGTGGTCCAATACATGATGAAAGTGGAAAGGCTTTAGATTATGATATTAAAGCACAAACTCAAGCTGTCGTCGACAACATTACACGAATTCTTGAAGAAGCGGGCGGTTCGATTGACGATGTTCTCGATGTCACTTCATTCTTAGTTGACATGGACCGAGACTTCCAAGGTTACAATGAAGTTTGGGCTGAGACTCTCGGCCAAGTAGGACCCACCCGTACAACCCTCGCCATTCGTGCCCTCCCTACTCCGATTGCCGTTGAAATGAAGGTCATTGCCAAAGCACCGCCGAAAATGTAAACCCCGTATTCCGACACCTTGTGAAGCCATTTAACACAAGAAAATATATGCTTGACGCGTATCGACTCAAATCAATAGGCATTCTATGTCGTATTTCGGGGAGTGAGTATGCCAATTGATACAGCCGAAAAATTACTGAAAGGTGACTTGAAGGGCGCCATGGGGAATGTTGGAAAAGGAATTGAGCGCACTCTCGGATTATCTGGGGTCATCATTATTTCACTTTCTGCAATGCTCGGTTCTGGACTCTTTGTGTTACCATCAATGGCTGCAGATTTGATGGGAGATGGAATGTGGTTAGCCTATGTGCTTGCCGCAACAGTCGTACTCCCTGGAGCGATTTCCAAATCGGAAATGGCATCCGCCTTACCGGTATCTGGGGGCACCTATGTGTATGTTGAGCGAACCTATGGACCTTTGATTGGAACCGTTACTGGACTCGGCTTATGGGCATCTTTCCTACTGAAGGCTGCATTTGCATTGATTGGATTATCGGCATACATGTATGCGTTTACCTCCTTTTTTGATATGGAATTTAATACCATCAATGTTTCACTCTCAGTTTTAGTTCTGGTTGTCGTGATTAATATTCTTGGTGTCAAAAAAATAAAATCAATTCAAACACCTATTGTTGCTTCAGCTGTTGTGTTCCTGTTGTTACTTTCGATTGCCGCATTATTCATGGACTCTACAGATTTATCTCGCCCTGGCAAGGCAGCATTTAATACGGATTCATTACTCTTAGCAGAAACTGCAGCACTGGTATTTGTTGCTTATGCAGGAGTCACCAAGGTGGCAGCCATTGCTGGAGAAATAAAAAATCCTGGACAAAACCTTCCAAACGGAATGTATTTGTCTCTTCTTTTTGCGACGGTGCTGTATGCAGGTGTCGCCTATGTATTGATGGCTGCACTACCAGACCAATGGTGGATTCAAGACGGTAATACTGCTCAAGACCCGATCTATATTTTTGCAACGCACGTCGGTGGCCAAACGGTTGGACTCATCGCTGCCCTTCTTGCAATATTCACGATGGCTTCAATGGCCTTAGCCGGTATTTTAGCCTCATCTCGATATCTTTTCGCTATGTCCCGAGATAGTTTATTGCCCCAATTCCTTGAAGACCTGAATCCAAAATGGGAGACTCCGCATTGGGCGATTATCATTACAGGTATGATGATGGCATTTGCTATTCTGTTTTTACCAGTCTATGATGTAGCAAAACTCGCATCTGGGTTCCAAATCATGGTCTTCATCGTCATCAACTCATGCGTCATTGTGTTACGTCAACTCAAAACAAACTTGGACTGGTATGAGCCTACATACAAAGGTCCATTCTATCCATTCATCCAAATCTGGGGAATTGTTGCAGGAGTCGTACTGATTGTATTGATGGGTGAAAAAGCATTTATTGGTGCTGGTGTTGCAATTCTTGTTGGTATGATCACTTACTTTGGATATGGGAAAAAGCACGCTCACCCTCGAGAAACGCCATTTGAGACGTTCCGTAAACAATTCACAAACCCAAGTAAATCAGAGCATAATCGACGGATATCGGTATTCCATGCAGCAGATCTTGGTGGTAAGAACCACCTTACACTTCGTGAGTTCCAACATGCACTGGCTGCACTGGACTTTAAATTTAACAGCGATGAATCAAGATTGATATTTCATAAGTCGGACATTAATGGGGACGGCTTTGTAGATATTGATGAGTTTATCACAACGTTTGAAAATGATATCCTTGAAGAAGAATGATCAGTTCAAAAACGGGCTGATTAGAAGACTTAGATTCTTCAGTGGGTAAACGATTTCACTTGTGAAAAGCGAAAGAAGGTTATGACCTTGCCAGCAAGCAACAATTGGAAGAAGCCATAAAGTTTGCTTCAAGTCATCTGAATCCATAAGGGGCGTTGAGTTTGACACTCTATTCGCCTCGTGTCCAAGAACCATCAGCACCGACGTTCCAATATTGGACTTCACTGCTAATGTCCACATACCAGCCGCTTGAACCCTGTTCAGTCCCTGGAGCAGCTTGCATAACGCCGACTTCTTTAGCCTGTTGAGCAAGAGATGCACGTAATTCATCTGTCAAGACCCCCGCTGAATCTGAAGATTCAGTATCATTCACTTCTTCGGATGTGACTTCTCTCGTATCTTCTTCATCGTCCGATTCTTCTTCAGCGTCTGATTCTTCTTCATACTCATCATCATCAAAGGCATCTTCGACCCATTCCTCTTCTTGTTGATTCGCACGACGAACCAAAACGACTAATGTGACAAGAATCAGAGTTAGTAAAAAGATTCCAAGGCCCATAGCGGTGTTGGTCGAACCAACGGCTCCACCAAGAAGAACCGCTTCGACATCGAAGTACTTTTGAGAGATGAGACCATTCCAAAGAACGTTGCATGAGCGGTCATTTCCCGCTGTAGAAACATCCAATTCCCAAGTGCCTGATGTCACATATTCTGCAGAACCTGAAGTGCAACTTACGGTCGTATTTTCCGCATCTACTGCAACGATGTTATCAAAGATATCAACACCTTGAACTCTTAGAAGTACAGTATCACCTTGAGCGATACTTTGGTCTTCAATAAAAGACTCAAGTCTAACTGCGTCACCAGGCTCCACTGTAAGCAGTATACTGTGTGTTGCCCCATCTTGTACGAGTTGAAGTATATATTTTCCAGAAGTTTGACCAATCAAATCCCAATAACCATTTCCAGATGAAGAGGCTTGTAAGGTGCCGTATTGACTTGGTAATGTCGAGGTGACATTGGTTGAAGGAGCAAGGTTTCCATGGGCATCAATTGTTTGAATAAACAATTCACTGGCGACTCCGGCTTGGACGGTCAAACCATCTTCCATATTGGTGATTAAATTTCGAGCATTACCTGCGACGACTGTGAGTCGAATCGTAGCAAATACACCATCCGCATTTGCTCTGATTTCATGTCCTCCAACCTCTATTGGGTTCCACTGAAGGTCGGAAAGAAGAATATCTACGGTTGCATCTAAACCATCAACTGTCCAATTCAATCCAATTTCAGCAAGAGGATTCGAATACGCATCGAAAAACAACGGTTCAAGAGATAAGGAAGTATCTGATGGTAAAATTGCACCTTCACCATTTAATTGAATGAAGGCCAATCGACCAGGTTGAGACTGCATTTGGAATATTGATTCAAATCGAGTATCTGTCGATAAATCAAACCAAGAGCCTTCAATTCTCCATGTCAATATTTGTTGTGGATTGATTGTTGCATAGCCATCGTATGCAAGAAATTGAGAGTTGTTTCCGTTCACCATAGACAAGGTACCATCCACCATCCACTCGTTGCCGACAACATCTACTGCAGTGAATGTAACTGTGCTCTGTTCCCCAGCAACCAAGGTCGCAGGCGTAAGTTGAAGAGATGTGCCAACTGCATTTCCATGAACCACTTCCACCATGAGCGTAGAAATGACACCATCGTCAACAACACGAAGTTGATGCATCCCCATTGCACCCGGTGTCCAATAGACTGCATCATTCATCGAGGCTAATCCTCCACTGCTCACACTAAAATTTTCAAGAGGTGGGGTAATAACTCCTGTATACCCTTGTGAATCGGTTCGCATTGCAGCCAGTTCATACGAAGTTCCTGCAGTGAACGTTTGGTCATCGGACACAACCACAACTTGTGAAAGGGCTGCATCAGCCGGCACCACCCGTATATTTCCTGAGCCGGTGACATTACCTGCTGCTATAGTCAGGTTCCAATATCCCGGATGAGATGCTGTGAACCAACCTGAAGGAAGAATACTACCGTTTTCAACAGTCCAGATTCGGTTACCAGCTTCAGTTATATTCATTTCAAAACCATTGATGTCGAGAAGTTGAGGGACGATGGAGATAGAATGTCCACTTCGAACTTGTAACCCTTCTTCGAAAACAAATTCAAATGGAGTTCCTGCGGTCACCGCAATAGTTGAAACATGTTCCATCTGATGAAGACGAGCACGAATAATGTAGCTACCGACGTCTTGAGGTGTCCATGAAGGGCTACCAACACCAGCATAGGCCCCATCAACTGTCCATACGGAATCCTGAGAGACTTGAGCATTACCACGAGCATCAAGAAGATTTGCAGAAAGAGAGAGCGGAACCAATGCATGAGCATTCAAACTTGTGATCTCAAGAGATTGCCCAACACCTGCTGTCACTGAAACATTGAGTGAGCCAACCAAGCCATCATGAGTTGCTTCTATGGTGATGAGTCCTGAACTCCAAGGATAAAACATTCCATCTGAAGAGATTGAACCGTTTGAGCAACTCCAGACGACTTCGCCCGTTGCAAGGTTGTTGACAGAATCATACAGTTCAGCCGTAAACATGGTGACTTCATCAGCCGAAAGCGTGGAGACATCAGCAATGACTTCAACTCGAACTGGGGTTCCTGCATGAGCAACACGTTCATCGTCGTTGAGCGTAGATGAGGTGACTGCTGGATTGAGTCCGTGTAAAGTAAACAGAAGAATGCACAGCATGCATAACATGCTTGTCCTATGTTCACTAAAGGTTCCCATAATATCACCTTGACCTTCAACATCTATCAAAGATAGGGCGGATTATTCCGTCCATTCGCCCCATTCGCCTTCGCCTTCTTGGCGATACCACCATGTGCCATTTTCATCTTCAGCCCATTCAGTACCATCATCATCAACACGATGTTCAACTTGCCACGATGTGTCCTCAGCGACGGGCTCAAGTTCCGGAACCGGCTTTACGCCAGGCGCTGGGCCACTTGGTCCAGGGGCTGGTCCAGATGGCGTATCATCGTTATCGTCGTATGAATCGTCATCATCTTCATCATCGTAGTCAGATTCACCACCACGTAACGTTGCAACAAGCAATCCAACAATAACAAGACCCACAAGAGCGATAAGAACTGCACCAACATAGTAGAGAGCCCCGCCTGCTTTGAAGAAGCCACCGATATTTCCTGTGATTTCAATCGTTCGTTCTTCGGAAACTTTTCCTGCGGTGATTGTAACGGTCTGTTCTCCATCATCAAGGGTGATGATGTTCCAAACTCCTTGCCCTTGATTCAAAACTTCTGCACGCCCAGTTGCATCGACATTTGCACTCGATGGAATAGGGATCGGGTTGTGATAGACGTCGAATGCCTTGACAGTTACAGTGAAATTGCCTAATTGGTCTATGGACTCTGAAGATAACTCAATTGTGAGTGAATCGACGACATTGAGTGGGTCGACAGAAATATCCGACCAACTGTCTACAGTTCCGGTTGAGAAGTACAAAGTATGCGGGCCAGCAATTGTTGCAGTATAGACATATGAGCCTTCATCTTCGCCTGCAGAAATATTCTCAACACGAACACCATTTTCGGACCATTCAACAAGTTGTGGGAATTGATTTCCATCGTCATCTTCCCCTGTAACAGTCATTTTAATTTCACCGCCAGCAGTTTGAGCATAAGTATCAAGGACAGCAGAGATGATGACCGCTTCACCATGATGGACAACAATATCGACAGCGTCAGTGACGTTGAAATTATTATTAGCAATCGCAGAAGCAGAAATACTCCAATTACCAACTCTTTCGGCATTCCATCGCATATTTTTATCCAGCAGTGCATCGGTAATGGCTATAACTTCACCGGAATCAAGGTTGGTCAAATACCAAGCTAAAATACTGGAATCAATAGGATTGCCATCCAAATCAGAAAGGTCTGATGAAAAGTCGATGTATTCATCTGCAGTGATATCAAAGGCTGTGTTTGACGCACCATCTGAATCCACGGCAGTCACAACAACAGAATTTAAATTACCATGAGACACAGTGACGTTAATCGCTACGAGGTGAACAAAGGAACCATCGTCGTATGTTGCAGTAATCGAATAAGGTTCAGTTGAGGAATAGTATGGAACAAAGGTCGTTTCATCACCGGAGAGTTGCTCGAGTGCGGATTGTGAAGTCCATTCAGAATGGCCGAGGGACCAGTTTGCAGAGATAATCCATCGGTTATCTTTTTGGTCGTATGCCTTTACTTTGACATCAAGAATGTCATCGGTCGTAATATCAAACGATTCCCAAGTCGACATGTTATTGTCGACGATGAGAATTAAGGAAACAATTGCACCTTCTTGAACCGTGATGGTTATTTGCGAAGAAATTGTTTCATAATGTGCTTCGATAATCTTGGCACCCCGTGACACTGGATTCCATATTGCAGGCGCTCCAATCATCAATTCTCCATCTTGAGTCTGGGTCCAGTTTTCGCTGAGGAGAAGAACTGGCAATCGGTTTCCACGGACATCAATACGGGTCGTGTTAATCCAAACGCGCTCATCAGCAGTAATGGAAGTCGAAGAGGCATCGAGTTCGAGACTCTCCATTTCACCATGGCCAACAGTAAGCATCAAAGAACCTTCAGCACCTGATGTCGAGGTGAGATTCAAATGCCACATTCCGATATGATCAGGGAAATAGTCACCTGGAACTTCACTGTAGTTTCCATTGGTTGTCGTCCAAGTGAGGTCACCTGCTTCAGATACATCTATGATTTCATTACCAAATTGGTCATACAATGTATGCGTAACTGCACACCAAATTCCTGCTGGAACTGTTCCTTGGCAACCGTCTAATACAAAATAGGAGGAGATTCCTGTTTCTACCGTTATTGAAACAACAGTCGTTTGCGTGGTACTTGTCGGGTCGACCCACGAAACTTCAACGGTTTGGGGTCCACTGGCATAAGGAATAAACAGACCTTCAGTATTCGTATCCATACTACCATTACTCGGTAGATAGATAATCGATTGACCAGAAACTAAGTTGTCATATTGGTCGACAACATATGCCGTAATTTGTAAAGAGGCATCGGCTGAGAGCGTTGCTGATTCAGGCAGAACGATCAATACCGCTGGAGCACCTGGAGTCACTGTGACAATTTCAGTTTTACAAATGATACCAAAGCATGCTGAGACCGTCTGTTGGCCTGATGTATATGGTGTAAAGACGCCGGTCTGAGAAATGCTTCCATTGCTCGCACTCCAAATGACTGGTGCGCTAATAGGCATCACCAAATGGTCAAATGCCACATAGGAGAAGGTCACCGAAGTATCAGCATCCGTCGTTGGAGCTGTCGGAGTCAAATCAATCGAAGTCACATTGGTGTGATTTAACAGAATTTGTGGACGATTGCTCTCGAGGCCATTTTCACTGGATACGAAGTTTGCAAGTAATGTTCCTCGGTTTGGAGTTGCAAGAATGATCCAAGCATTATTGTTATCAATTAACATTCCATTCACACCGATGTCAAACCAAATCCAACGCTGTTCACTCATATCTAATTCAACAAAAGTAGAAATTGGCGTTGCATCATAATCGACGCCTGCTTGCATACCTGCCGCACCCCATGCCCCGGTAGAAGCAGTGGAAGAAGAATTCCAAGTAGAGGACGATTGTGCCCATTGACTATTGAGAATACGGTGAACGCTGAAGGTCATTTCATTCGCTCCACCTGTGGAAACCCAAGAATCAAGGTAAAGCCCAAGACTTGCAGAATGGATATTTGCATAGGCTGGTAGAGGAACTTGACTGTTGTCTAAGGCAAAGGTTAATCGCGCCTCCATACCCGCATTCGCTCCGAAGTATGTACCTAACTCTGCAAGTGTTGCATCGCCATAATTTGTTGAAGGAGAGGCTTCACTAAGATGGGTTTCACGGAGATTCGTGTGTCCGAATTGAGCTACCTCGTTGCCTGTTTGGAAGGTATAGGTGTAGGTTAAATCGTTGTTATCCGTGTGATGTGGAGCGCCGATAGCAAAACTCCAACGAGATGACGAGGGGCCCGGAATAGATTGGTTGATGCCTTGCACCCACCATGTAATCACTTCACCTGTCGCCAGTGATGTGGCAAATCTGAATGATGTCCCAGTGATTTCATTCGCCTCCCAAGAGTTGAATTTGTAGACTCCAGTTTCATTTGCAATCGTAACGACGTATCCGGTAGCACCGGTCACAGGAGACCATGAAAGAATTGGTTTGTCATCTGGCTGCAGGGTCGGTTCGGTGAGATTGTAGAGTACTTGACCGTCTTGAGGTGAAATCAAAACTGGTTGAGCAGGAGGTTGAATGCCATTGACGTTATCGACATAATTCAGTGTCACTCGTGGGCGGAGTGATTCATTGCTTTCTTCCGAGGAATAGAATGCATGGTTGGTTGATGGTGTACCCACGGTTTTCAACAAAACAGTCATGGTGAAATTACCATTGGCGACATTATCTTGGGCAAGACTGGTGAGGTCCCATTCAACCCAACCCGAAGCCGGAGTAAGCGTAAGCGTCGAACGTGTGATTTCACTTGACATGCAGGCTACATTCGAATTCCAAGTTACAGAAGATTCAGTGAATGATGAACAGGCATGTGCAGAAATGGTTGTTGAAGTCGTTCCTGTAACTCCGGTACGATACAATCCAAGGAGCATCGAGGTTGGGGTCATGGCTGATGGCCAAGGCATTGAACTCAAATCGAATTCGAGATAGATCTGACTTTCACCCGTCCCGGATGCCGAGGTTCCAATATTAAGTTGAGTTAATGAACCAAGGTTACCAGTGGCTGAAGAGGACACTTCAGCATCTGGGACATGAGGGAGGAGTCCTGTTAGTGAGAAAATTGACCCACGGCTTATACCTACAGTATAGTTACCCAAACCGTCTGTAAAGCCTTGATCCTCAGGGATACGGAATGTATTGACATTCGACCAGTGTCCGATTCGACCATCTTGATCGCCACGTACACGCCAGTATTGCCATTCATCACCCTTCGTCGCATCGGTGTGTGTTACGGTGAGGTTGAGGCCATCCCAAGTAGTATTACTGATATTTCCTGCAATAATTTCGCCAGTATCTACACATTCCAAACCTTCAACCATACGAGGTTCGCCTGCAACACAAAGAACCCATTGCGTTTGGTTCGAAGATGAACTTGACCAGTTGACACTGACTGTATCGGCACCACTTGGGCTTGGAGCGGAGAGGTTCCAAAGTGTGGAACCATCAATCGGGCCGACGTTTGTTGGACTCAAAGGAGACCACGGTGTCGTCAATTCATAGGTCATTGACAATTTCGGCCGGTCAGAAATACCAACGTATTCACTGCTCGCAATGTAATATGTGCCATCAACTGTGCCATCGACTTCTTCAGGTTGAATGATAATATTCAAGCTCTCTTGCCCTCGTTCAAGAGCGTGTTGGAGCATTGAAGTGATGTTGATTTCAAACACACTGGTGCCGTTAATCCAAAATCCTTCAGTATCTGGAATCTGGGAGTCGGCAGAGTGGTAAGCACCAGTTCCAGCCCATGAGGTTGTGTTATTTCCTGGATAAGCCCAACTCGATGCCTCATCCCAACCAGTTAGCATTTCTGAGATGGTGACGAATATTTCGTCAGAACCAGAGGTAACGGTCAGTTCGAGTGTAGCATTATTAATTTCATACGATGAAGGAAGAGGCAGTGTTGAGAAATCAATTTCAATTAGGCTCGAAGAGCGCAAGATACTGTTGGTTGGGCTTTGTCCAACCGCAAGATACGATGCTGCACCATTATTGCCATACAAGTTTCCGCCGTCTAGAGTTGTGTCTTGAGTGATCATAGGATAGAATTGACCCTCAACAATTGAGCCTTCTTGAAGTGAAACCCAAGCATGTGTTGAATCAATTTCGCCGGAGTCCGCATCAGGGAGATGGAAGAAAGTAGAGACACTTTGTGGACCAATCATTCCAGATTGTATTGGCTGAACAGTCCAACGAATAGTTTGTGCATGAGTTAACGAACTCGAAGGCGTAAAGGTAAGGTTTGGCAAATCGAACAAGCTTGAATCAACACGAGAATCATACGTGTATCGGCCAGCCATATCGTCGCTCGCACTCTCAAATATGTGGATTCGCCAAGCATCGACTGAATTTGGAGAACTGTGAGACCAACTGAACTCAGGCGTATCATTTGGCAACAATGCATGTGAGTTGAGGTCCCAAGAGAGTGAATTATTTGCGGGGCCAATATTGGTACCCGCCGTAGTCGGAACTGGACTTGTACCATTGGACCAAGTCAAATTAAGCCATGGATGTTGAGAAGAAAATCCTTCTGTTGAAGTAAAACTTACAACATTCGGACCGTTCGAATATGCCGTGATTTCATTGGAAGCATACAGTGCCAACGAGAGAGTCGAAGAACCCGCATCCAATGCTGCTTGGACTGCTTCACTCACATCCCAAGTCATCCAGTCGGAGCTGACTGAATCTTGCAAATCAACATACGGACCAAGATCGACGCCGAGGCCTCGACCTCCGTATTGTGACCAATTATTGGTTCCATCATATGTTGTACCGTTTGCATTTGTGGTCCAATTTTGATAGACTGGGCGGACGGCAATAGGTTCTCCTGTCGAGGATGAAGATTCCGAATAGAGATTCATCTGAGCAGAGGTGACTCGGGCATTGATTGGTTGTGGTATTGAGTTTAGAGGTATTCGAATGAGAGATATTGCTTGTCGGTCATACGCAACAGCGCCGACTTTCAATTGCGATGAAGCGTTGTATGTATACGGCGCACTGGTTCCCGATTCAATCACATATGTATCGATGAAATTAGGGAGATTCAAACTTGGCATCGCTTCTCTATGGTGAAGTTCAACTGAAGCGCATGAGCCATCTGAACAAGTTTGCCAAGTGGTCAAATCTGGAATTGTGAAGGTGAAGGCATTTGACCAATTTCCAATTTGATTTGTAGAGGAAATAGCACGAACTCTCCAATGCCATGTAACACCATCATCTAAATCCGAAGTGGGCATGTATGAGAGATTTAAGCTATCAAATCCACCGTCGTTCCATGAAGTCTTAGTTTGGAGCGAGGTTGAATCAAAGGTAGGAGTTGTGTCAAATTGAACAGCCCAACCACCGATGGCAAGATTGTTTCCAAATGACCAGGTGAGTGATGGACGCTTGTCCGGAGTTTGGTCGACGCCAGTTCCCATCGTCCAAGCACTGTTCAGAGGCGTAAGAGGCACTGGGTCGTTTGGTACGACGTTTGAACCCGGCACATAAACGAAACTCAATTCTGGTTTTTGTGCATTTGCTGATAAGCCAGGATACAATTGAACTTCACGACTTTGTCCGGTTCCAGCTCCGAGTATTCCAATCAAGAAATCAACACTGCGGTTTTCCCGCATTGCGTTTTGAACGCCCAAGGTGACGTCCCAATCGATACGGTCACCGTTAACAAACGAAGTGTTCAATTGAACTGAGTCAAGCAAAGAAGAACGCTCCCAGCCCTTGGCACCAGACATTCCCCAGTTGTTTGAGCCATCATAAGATGTCCATGTTGCACCATCATCAGTCCAATTCTGTTGTCGGCTTTCCCATATTGCCACTTTCGGTGAATTGGAGGGGGAACTTCCAATCACCATCGAGAGGTGCGCAGATTCAACGGCGTAGCCAACGGGTAAAAGGTTCGAGCGTAAATTACAACTCAAGAGACCCAAGGCTTCAATCGGATAGGTGTTGTAAGCAATGAGGAGTTTCGATTCATCATTGTAATTTTGTGAAGGAGTACCACTGTCGACATATGTATCGAGGCATTCGGGATAAAGGCCGTCTGTCGTTCCATTACCATGCATCATTCGGAATTCATACCGGTCTGCACCTAACCATGTACTTTCGAGTGAACTTACGAGGAAACTCGATGTTGACCATGGACCAAACCGCCCATCAGAATCCTGATATGCCATTCTCCAAAAGTACATGTTGCCAGCAGTTAAAGCAAGGTTTCCAGTCATGTTGAGGATGCCATCAGTTGGAGTGAAATCGTTGTCCACCGCTGTGTTCGAAACCCAAACACGGTTACGGAATTGTTCATCGGTTGCAAGTTGAAGTATCATGTCATACGAAACTGAACTTGGAGTCCATGATACAGAGGGCGTCAAATTCGCAGTGAAATTGTGACCGGACTGATTCCAAACTGCTGCACCTGGGAGAGGCGCAGTTAAACTGACGTTTGTCAAAGGTGAAGAAGGGCCCCACGCATAGGTAATCAAAACGATAGGTTTTTTGATATCATCAAGAGTTTCAGATGTAAAGAACACGGCGTTTTTAGTTCCTGATGAAGAGTATGCTTCGTTTTGTCCTCGTGCTGTGATCATGAAATCTGCACTGTCTGTCGAACCACTCTCGACCCAAGATTGTAGAACATCGGTGAATTCAAAACTAAATTTAGAACTGGTTTGAGAACCATTGATACCGGTATCGGAAGCAGTTGACGAATACACACGCCCGCCGTTTGACCAAAGGTCGGCGTTCGAACCTCGATTCCAAGTCACTTCACCTTCAACCCATTCATTTGGCGTCATTTCGTGCATCGAAAGAAGGGCATTGTTCGATGATGAGTCTCGGGTTAAATTCACTTGAGCATCAATAATTGTCGCATTCAAAGGAAGGCCAAGTAAGCCAAGATTGAAGCGGATATGAATGAGTGATTCTTTATTCGAAGTGACACTGGTTTCCATGAGGTCCGCTGAGCCATATTTTGTATTCTTGCTCAATTCATTTGAATATGAGTCTTCGATAAAGGCACCGATTGAACCTAAATCATCGGTATCAACTTCGATACTTGCCGTGCCATCGCCGTTGTCGGTCACAGCATGGGTCGGGAGAAGGAAGTTTTGGGTTGCAGACCAACTACTCAATGTATCTGTAGAATCGATACTTCGAACTCGATAGTAGACTTGAGTCCCATTCGAGAATTGTTGATTGGTTGGAATCGTAAACGAACCGCTGGTTAATGTGCTAGCGAAGGAATTCCAAATTGTAGAATAATGCCACTCAAGGTCAGTTGTAGTCTTGAATTCATTATCGAGGGAGAGTTGGTATTCCACATGAGACCCAACCAAGGATGTGTAGGAGAGTGTAGGGGTCGTGTCTGCAGTCAAGATCAAATCTCCAGTCATCAATGCCATACCGTCGACTGCGAAATCGGAGGTAACTGAACCACCGTTGCCGGCAGCCGAAGCCGAAGTAACAAGAATAAGTTCAGGTCGTTCGATGGGATTCATTGTATCGGAAAGATAGCATTCGTATTCAGAACCAATCGCAGAAACGAGAATGCTTACAGATGACTGGTTGGTTGAGGCAGCATCCTGTGCAATTCCCGTGACATTGAGTGAAAAAGTTCCGTTGGTTGTTGAACGGAATGGAGGTTCCCACGCACTTCGATCACTGGAACCGTC
>Ga0209709_10000436_pt1 | contig 39772 bp, 57 predicted proteins | sample ArcticOcean_MG_C_2_FD_187435 | JGI IMG/M metagenome (GOLD analysis project Ga0209709, IMG submission 187435) | Marine microbial communities from western Arctic Ocean - ArcticOcean_MG_CB4_136 (SPAdes) (version 2) | ecosystem: Environmental > Aquatic > Marine > Oceanic | place: Arctic Ocean... | reverse complement strand
CATTCCAAGTGTACTGTTATATACCAGCATACCATCGACAGCAGTTATAGAAGCATTTGTTCCTCCGACTGCTCCCGGTAGGTTTGCCGTTGTTACTGTTGGTATTTTAACATGACTACCTAACAGGTTCAGGTTCGATGGTATGTCAGCAGAGATTAAAGCGGCTCTGCCAGATTTTCTTCCAACGTAACTCATGTAATCTCCAGAAAGCTCATTATCACATCGGCACTTGATGCCGTGTTTGAAGTCACAGTAATTTTATCTCCTGTCATAAGGACAACTTTTTGGTCACCTCCAAGAACAACTAGACTACCCCCTGTGGGTATCGGTGCTGTTTTAACTATGTTTGTCGTGTTAGTTCCGTCACCAAGTGTAACTGTAACTGATATTACTCCAGCGGTTATATTTGCTACTGTCATTCCTATAAGAGTAGTCTGAGTGGCTGATGCTACTACTGCACCAACATCTGTTGCTCCGGTTCCAACTGCTCTTAGTGTTCTGTTTTTAAATGTATTTGCCATTTTTATCCTTTAATATCAGTGCTATCCGAGTGCTATTGCCATTGCTACACCACCAGCATCGGTGGCAGTTAGTGCTTGATCAATTTGATCGGTTGTGTGGTTTACCATATTCCCCCATTTTTCTAAACTTGACTCATCTCCCACTTTTGGCTTTAGAAGGTTGAATGCAGTCGATGTATCAAAACCTGTATTGCTAAACTCCGATCCGTATGTGCCACCTCCAGAGGAGTAATAATATAATGTGTCAGTCGTGCTGGCAGCACTTGTTACAATTGTAGTCTTTGCTCCAGCACTCCCAGCAGTTCCAGTCTTGGTTACTCCTGTTGTGTATTCTGCTGACCCAGAATTGTTCGATGTGATTGAGAACTGGAGTATGTGACCAGCATTCGATGAATGACTCTGATCGAAGATGTATGTGTCTCCATCCCTGAATGTCAACTTCGTTGTTGGCCCGGAAGCATCTATCAAAAATTTGGATGATACTATTGTGACTGCATAGGTTATTGTACTCATATCAGAAACTCGGATGTTTTGCTAAGATTATGTAATTAATAACTAAGTAGGGATGCATATTCTCATGTGCTGTGCCAGAACCTGTATCCGGGGCAGTAGATGTTATTCCTATCACTGAAGCATTTGCCCCCGTGACTCCATGTGAAGTTGGAGTTGTTGTTAAAGAGTGGGAGTGGGAAGCAGGGCTGATAGATACTATGGCATTACCAGAATCAGTAGAGCGGTCTGCTGGAGTAGACCCTGTATTGTATGAGGTGTGGTATGTAGTCGGACTACCAGCAGATTGCCATGCTGGTGTAACTTCATAGTTATGAACATGACCAGAATCAGTTGCCGTTAAGCCTGTAGAACCAGTACCCCCATCAACATTCCCAGTATGAATATGGGTTGAATCATCAATTGCATGAACATGAGTTGTTGCAGGAATTGCATGGGAATGGGCAGACAGTTCCCCTGTACTGAGAGCATGAGTTTCAACACCAGAACCTAGTGCCAATGCTCTTGTAGCCCTGCCGGAAATTGTTGCCGAATTGTACCCAAGAGGTGACCTTGCCCTCATATCTGGCAGTAGGAAGGTTGTGCCAGACGGGTATGTGCCGTATGTGTTAGTTATCAGAGCATGCAAATCTGGATAGTCAGTTCTCACTAATGAGGCACCGTCACACACAAGCCATGTACCCCCGTTTGAGGTTGCAGTGGGTGCAGATGGTTTTGGATACATCTGGATCGTGCCTATTGGAAGGGCAAGAGCAAGTAACTCCGTTAATTTGTCGAGTCCAGTATTTAATGTTCCTCCCCAAGAATTCCGGTATCCCCCTACAGTTGGTTTTTCTACTGCAAAATTAGTTGTATTTGCCATTTTTTAATCTACGTTTTGTGTTGTCCAAGTTGCATCGTCAACAAATTGTGAATCCCATGCTATATATCCCGATGAACTAACTGTTACAGTTCCTTGACCTAAATTAGTCCATGCTTGCCACTGCATTTGAATACCAGATGCAATTACAGTTGCTGTCGGCTGGACATGGAGGTAACCCATTCTTTGTATGCCAGCAGCAATATCAACATTGACTGTAGCCGCTGGGTCGATCCCACAATCTGCAAGCAACCGATAACCTGTTACCTGCATGGTGCTGGTCGTTGCTACTTCATCGACAGTGGTCTGCCGAACCCCATACCCAAAATTTGCCTGACCAAAATTTCTGCTACCGAAATAAAGCATCAGTCAAGTTGTATCTTCAGGTTTCCTGCATCAATCTTAAAAATGTCTCCGGTGTTTACAACCTTTGGATTTGCAGTTGTAAAGTCTGTTTTTGTAAGGGTTTCATAAGCCACCAGATTACCTCCACTGACAGCATCGTAAACGCCAGCGTGTGTACAGGTTCCCCAATCCGTAGTGGCGGCTGGGAAAGTCAAAGCTGCCGTATTAGATGCTTGTGCTGTTCCTCCTGTTTGTAAAGTCCATGCCACCGATTGTCTTGCATAAGCACCCCCGGAAACCTCTGTTCCTGCAGCATCATCTGCTGGTGCAGCAGTCTGAAGCCCCACATACCATGTTGTAGGTGCAGTATAATGGTCTGCTCCTGATGCTCCTGTAGCATCCCCAAATAAGTGATTTATAATTTTATCTTCAAGGTAATTCGTAAATCCTGCCATTTTAGTTTATCCGAATGGTGTGAATGATATTGCCGGAGTTGAGCCACTAAATTTAGCTTTCTCATCCGAGCTTGTTATCTGTTGAATGATCTGAGCATATTTCCCTGCCCAGAGTCCTACCCGTTCATCTGCTTGGAGATACGGGGCAGAGTGCATAAGAGTTCCATATAAGTAAGCATCTGGATGGTTAGTTAGTAGCCAGTTCGTTGAAAATACCGAGAGTGCTGGAATTTTCTGGTAGTAAACAATCTCAATCGTGTAGGCACCATCTGGTGCAGGTGCAAATTCGATATTGTTTTGCATGATTGAGTAATAAATTGGTTTTCCGGCTGCAAATGCTGCTCGATGAATATCTAAGTTCTGGAGATTCTTGTATGACATTGGTGTGACAGGATCAGTGAGAAGATCAATGTTTCTCATTCCTAGAAAATCATCTGGAAGTTTCACATACTGGCTATCAATTGGTGCCTGTGTCCTTATGGTCATATCCCGAACCCGTAGTACCCGGTTAAACTCTGCTTCTGTCATTGTCACGAAGTCTGGGATCACAGAAGTTAAGTCTCCTCTGTTCAGGAAATCAGCAACCGAGGCTTGTAATTCTGTGTAGTTTGTTAATGCCATAACTCCCCGTGGTGCAGACTTTTAACTTCCTTAGAAAGCAGATGATCTATAACACATGGTATTTTCTTCATTTTCACTTGTTCCCAAAAAGCAATATGATCTTCATGAAATGCTGGTGTCTCACCAATCTGCTGATATTCAAAAAACGGTATATTAAGGATGTCGAATACTGGCATATTAAACAAACACATGCCCAATGCCACCCCGTCTACTTCCTCTGTCTCTGGATGTCTGGCATCAGGGACAATAGAGCTATTTTTACGATATGCAGCAAATCTACCTGTTGCAAAATCTGCCAGATAATTTACTCCTACTATCCCTCTTCCTCGTGCCAGCATCCTGTGAATTGAATCCTCTGGAAATGTCAATTCTGGTGCCAGCATCAAAACATGGGTTGCATCCCACGATATTGCATCACCTATTAAACGATGCCTGATCTCAGGAAGAATACTTCCATGAGTTGTGAATACTTTTATTGAGTGTTCCCCGTTAAAATCGGAGTGCTGAAAATGAATAATCATATTCGATAAACACTCAACAAATTTACTCGGATATGCTTTTGTCGTTGAGGCTATTAATACAGCAACTCTTAAAGTCTCCCCGGCCACGTCCGAAACATCTTGTTTGCCGGATCGTTTGCCCACACCTTCCAATCTTTTGGCGACCATTTTTCTCGTAAAGATTTATCTAAAACGAATTTAGGGATACATGCTGAGTGCCGTAAGTCTTTTGACGGTTGTAGCTCAGACATATCTTTTGCCATCCTTATGAGTGGTTCAACATCTTCTGTTGATTCAATCGTAAAGGTTTTATCGTGTTGATCCCAAGAGAAGACTTCTGTCCTCCCCTGAGACCAATCGAGCAGAGTTTTCCTGCTTGCAGACATATTACGAAACAGTCAGATCGGCACAAATGCCGGAGGCTCCTTCGTTTTTGGCAATCAGTGCATATTCCACTAAAAGTGCCTTCTTAGTTGCATCAGAAGTTTTTGCTACGTCTTCCTGCTTGAAATCTCTGTAATATGCTACAGACCAATACTCAGGATCTAAAACAAATGCAGATGTTTCACGTTGGAAACGATTTGGGATAACTTTCAAATCTCCAAAGTCAGAAGCATACAAATCTGCTGCTGCTTGGATTTTTGATTCCCCAATCATTTGACGGGCCGAAGAACGTCCTGTAAATCCACTAACGACACCCTTATTGAATGGCCCAACCATCAGAACTGACGGATCACCACCACTTGAGTATGTAGCCTGAATTACTGCCTTCAGAATGGTTTCTGTGAAAGCTCGCTTTGTAGTTGCATCCACCGGAGCTGCTCCTGCACCTGCACCAGAACCAACTGTTGAACCACTACCACGACTTACGTTAGTAGAAGTCCAAGTCTCCAACCCACCTGTTTTACGTGCTGCCGTTGCTGTGCCAGCACTTTTACCTACGTTTTGGGTGAGTACAGTTTCCATATCTCGCTTTAATTGCTTGGAATTTTTTGCAAGCTGAAGTGCCATCTCTGAATCTCGGCCAGCATTGTTACCTGCTTGTTGAGAACCAGAAATCATCACTGTGTTAGATGAGATTTGGGTATAATTTCCAAGTCTCGTTGTTACGGGAACAGCAGAAAAAGCATACAAATCTCCCTCAATCTGTGCATTGTGGGCTGCTGCAGCAAGTGTATCCGTTTGCCATTCTGCTAAAGTGTTAGTTGCCTTAGACCTGCCAATCATTGACATAAAAGGCACATCTGAAGGTGAAATGTTATAAATTGTGTTTGCCAAATCTTCTCTACGGCCTATTGCCGTATAGGTTTGGTATGTTCCAGCTATGGCTGCCATTATAAACTCCTTATTTTGAACGAATCATATTATAGAATACCCCAGCAGCATCATTGATACTGCCAGATTTTTTAAGTCTCTGTGCTGCCTTTCCAGCCTTCATTTTACTGGGTTCTTCAGACTGCGATCCTGACCTCATATTCTGACGTTGTACGGGTTTGAGACCCTTCCGCTTCTCTTGAATTTTGTCATATAGCATTGCTTTTCTCATCGTTGCTACTGCTCTAGCATCCGTGGCGTTTGCCAACTCTTCATCGGAGAATTTGCCTACGGTGCTTCCCCATTCAAGAACTGCTTTCTTCTCGGTATCAGCCCTTTTTACGTCATCCCACTCAGGTACAAGTGTTTTTAACTCTTCCTGTTGTGATAGGAAATGTTGATGCTGTTGTTGTTGCATTTCGGAGGACTCCTGTGCTTTCAACTGCTGTAGCTGTTGTCCACGTAGTTGGTCTTCCATCTGTGCTTCTCTAAGTGCATCTCTTTCCGTAAAGTAAGTCATTGGATCAGTGTCTTTAAGATTTTCCCAATAAGCCTGATCGTGCTGTACTGGCTTAGTCTGAGCTTGTGCAGCTTCAAGGACGGAGATTGCTTGGTCTCTCATTTGTCTTGATTCTGCCCGTTCCTGTTCAAATATCTTTTTTTCTTCTGAAAGACTCTGACTTTTCTGAGTATAATTCTCACCTTTTGAGAAACTATCTTTTAGTTCCTGTTCAGTGACAGATTTGGTTTCACCATTGGACTTAACTTCATAAAGCCTTTCCTCTAGTTCTTCCTCACCCTCCTCATACTCTTCTTCTTGCTCAAACTCTTCGACTGGTTCTTCTTCAGCCGAATCTGACATTGACTGGTTATCTTCTTCAGGTAATTCCTCACCGTTCTCTAAGGCCAGTTCGTTGCCCCAAACTTTTGCTGCTTCACCGAGATCATCACTTACAAAGGTACTAATCCCGTCTACTACTTCTTCAGCCATTTTTTCTTTCTATGATCAGGTCTATTCAGACAAGCTGATTACCCGTCACTTTATTATTCCTTTTGGGCAATTTTGCCCCCCATAATCATGGACTCCAACTCAAGTTTAAATTGTGACAGAGCATGGATAGACAAATACAATGTCTCCCTTTTCTGACTGTCCTCTAAACCTGAAGAGATCCAAGCGTTGTTGTATGATGTCTCCAATTTTTCAAATACTTCCTGAATTATTGGATCGTTGATCAGCTTTTGTGCTGAATTCCCTTTATCTACTCTTGCTTCTTTCGATGTACGTGCCATTTAGTTCGGTATTGGTGACATTGGGACTTGCCCAGCTTGTTCGGGATTCATATCTTGTGGAGGCATCGGAGGTGCCTGTTGTTGCATCTGTGCCTGTTGTTCCATTTGTTGTTGTTGCAACGCCTGTTGTGCCTCGGCTTTTATTTGCTCCCGGTCACGTTCCATCATTCCTCTGATCTCAGTTTGATCAACAGTGGTCTGGTATTTGTTTTCAAGTTCCTTGACTTTCATTTCCAAGTCAGACTCCATTTTGTCTCGTTGTAAGTCATCGTCTCGTATCATCTTTTCACGATCCAATGTCAAACGTGCCTGATCTACTTCCATGTCTGCACGAACCTTATCTGCTTGTGCCTGTGCAAATATCTCGTCAGGTGTTGGTTCGGGTGGTGCTGGTTCAGGTGGCTCGTAAGTTGCTGGATCAGTCCAGAAACTTTGTGTATCTTTATAACCAGATAATTCGGTCATTTTTGTCAAAGTATTGTGGTACTGTTCGTTTGTTACCAGAGGATTATCTAAACCTTGTTCGGCAAGAATCGTTGCTTGCTTTAGAGAAATAGCTTCAAGCATCTGCATACGTTCTTCTGTAGTACCAAGACCCAATGCTACATTGACACTAACATCCATGTCGGAATCCCATGCTCGTGGGTCTATTGGTATCCATTGGTTCCTCAAACGAACCATTCTGGCTTTCTCCTGATGCCGATTCAGAAGTTTTAATATTTTCTTAAACAACGGTTTCATGCCAGTTTCTGCTAATACCCTGCATAAAAGCTCAATCTGGGCCTGTGATGCAGATACTGTTGCTGAAACTGCTGCTTTTGTTGATGATTGAAGGGCATCTGGGTTTAATCCCATGCTGGCTTTGCTCATGCCAGTTCTGTCTTCTTTTATCTGATCGAGGTAATCCATCATCGGAAATGCCTCTTTACCAGAAAAGTTCTTTATAAACTCTCCAACCACACCCGGACTTCTAGTTCGTACTACCTTGCCAACCTTATTAGAAAGTATGTCGTCCTCATTGACCTGTCCCTCAACAAACCAAGTATCTGGATGGATACTTTTGGCGAGGCTGTCTAACATATTTCTGAGGACGGAACTCTTAATGAGTTGTATGTCCATAGTCAGGTCTGCAACAGAACTCCCAACCCATTTGTGAGGTTCAGGATGTCCATTAAACAAGACAAAAGGTATCGAATTTACTGGTGAATGGTGTAATAGCTCATGATGTGATCCGGCAGTACAAAAACGCCTCATCTCTGCTATGCCGTCTCCGTCATAGTCCACACGTGCATACGATTCAATATAAAGAACCTTCCTGTTTGCCTCTCCACCTGATGTGTTATCTGGGAAACTTCCAACTGTATGTCTTGAAAGGTATTCTGAATTTGAATCAAATTCGTCTTCTCCTCCTGCCAGCTTTATCATTTCGTCAAAGTCATATCCCATTTGGACTAACTCTGAGACTGATAGATAACGCCTATGGGCTACTAATGCCGAATCTTCTACTGATTTGGCTCTTCTGTCTATTAAGAATTCTTCGGGTGGAATTGCCTCAACAATTATCTGACCCTGAGACTGAACCCTACGTATCACCACATCATGCAACTGAGGCACAGGTGGTTCCTGTGGCATCTCTGGTGGTGGTGGCGGTGGTTGTCCTTGTGCTTGGGCTTGTTGTGCCTGTTGCTGTGCTTGTTGTTGCACCTGCTGCTGTTGTTGTGCCAGCATCTCTGGTGGAGGTGGCACGTAACTCGGATCGGGGTAACTGCTAGCTTCGGAGGCTTCTATATCAGGATCGGATAAAAGTGCTTCCAGACCCATATCATCAAGCATCGTGAATTCCTCATGCTCAACTTCCTCTTTCCTCTCCCAATCAACTTTTAAAACCCCTATACGTTTAACGAGTGCATCCTTGAAAACACTGTAAAACACTGAGAATGCAGGGTTATCTTGGCCTAATACAACTTGGTTGACGTAATCTGAGGCTTGTTCACTGTTTGGTACGTCAGAGGCTTCACGGGGTACAAACTCAACTACCTTCTCACTTCCAAAGAAAGTCCTCATTATCTGGGGCATCATCAGAGAAACGGTGTCTCTTACGTCATAAGAAACGACTTGTGAACGTCCATCCTCTTCGTTGCCAAAAGGTTTGCCCTGATAGTAGTCACTTGCTTTAACCCTGTCAGGTGCCTCCGTTAAATCAATATAATCTTGTGCTTCTTCAATCAATGAAGCAATAATCCCCTCAAGCTCCTGTTCCTCCATTGGCTCAACACCAGAGAGGCGTATTTGCTCGTCTTCTAGCTTGTATGTCTCTGTTAAAAGTTCTGCTTCAGACTTCATAAATTGAACAAATAAGTTAACATAATATGGGAGTTTGGATACAAACTATCGACAAAATAGCGTAAAGTCAAGTAAATACGGTGTTTAGCCCATTATTCACCGCACCGTGGTAGATATTACGCCATTTTTTCACCCAATGTGGCCCAAATGGGTACTGACAAAACTGACAGAACTGACAAATGCCCTAGACAATACCTAGCATCTGTCTCTCAAGGGGTTTCTTCCAGCTAGTTGAAGTACCTGTCATGCTGGCATAGCTGGCAAAAGTAAGCACAAATGCATCTGCCCGGTCTGGAGAGGCACCACGATCCAAGTTCTTCCGTGTCTTCTCCTTTGACTCAACTTTTAGCTTGTCTGAGTTGTAATCCTGCTGAACTGCCACCAATTCCTCAATTAACTTCTCGTCATTTGGTATTACACAGTCCCTCCTCTCAAACCAGTCCCTGCATCTCCACCATAACTCACTCCTCAAGTTAAAATACTCACTTCCGACACTTGGAGACTCTGAAACATTAATTCCACGTACATCAACACCTTTTTCTAATAAACGATCCACCACACCGGCTCCGAGGCCGATGCTGTCAATTAAAACCTCACCCACTTCGTAGCCCGAAGAGACTAAATTCTTCATTTCTGACTGAACCCAACCCACAACCTGCATAGTATCTAGTTTTTTACGGATTAGAACCTCCCTGCCAAGAACATGGTTGCCCTGCCTGATACAAATGGCACTTGCATCCTTCCCCCTTCGTGCCACATCAACTCCCATAACAACTGCACCTCCTGTTGGTTTTACTTCCCTGTCTATTGCACCCTCAATCATCTCTCTTGGTATAATCGTGTCATCATCTGATACCGGGAATTCCCCTAATACACGTACACGATAAGCATTGCTTGACTCAGAATATCTGAGCTTCATATCTGCAACGTAATCGTCTGAAACTCTTGGAGAATCAACACATGACACCCTCAGTGTCCTCCAATATCCTGCCAATTTGGTGTGTGTATTGTAGAACATGCCTGTACTACGTACAGGGTTACCCAATAAAATGGTACAGGCCGACTCTCCTGACATTGACCCTGATGCTGCCTCAAATACACCCTCTGGCACACCTGATGCCTCATCTGCTATCAACAAAACATGATCACTGTGAACTCCTGCCAGTGCCTCTGGAGTCTCTGCACGACTCACAGAAAACGAGATAAAACTCTCTGCTGGAGCTGCCTTTAACCGTATATGCTCAACAAATACATCAATCTGATCCTTTAAAACATCTGGCAACTCATTTACCCACCTCTTGCACTCTGAAGCTAATGCATTCTGAAGCTGGGACACTGTTGGAGCAGTTACAACTGCCTTCTGAGGATACCTAGTCAGCAAATGCCATATCATAATCCATGATGCACATGAACTTTTGCCCACACCGTGTCCCGACCGAACACTTATCCTACGTTCACCCTCTCCAACCCACTTCAATACCTGCTCCTGCCACGGATCTGGCTCAATACCTAGAACCTCCCTGACAAATAACACTGGATCTTGCCCATACTTATCAAAAAACTGCTTGATTATCTCTTCAAACCCCATCCTTAACCTCACTCTTTGGATACCGAACCCACAAACGATTCAACATATCATCGTGAAAGTCTTCGTAACTATCCCAAGTTTCAATATACTCACACTCAGGGTGTACGTATTTGTCAACAAATAGATACCCGTCTTCATCTGATTGCTCGTACCACTTATCAGAGTTTAATCTCGTTGCTCTAATCATCCTTCCTCCTCAGTTATTAGTTTAACCTCACTCTTTAACTCAATCGTCTTAACCCTCTGATCCTGATTCGACATCAGTACCTTCAACTGCTCAATATATACCTTCGTCATGTCAGTCGTCTTTAAATTAACCTCCTGCCTCTCTCCAAACATCCGAGGATAATACTTCGTTGCTAACCACTTACGTGCATCTATCGAAACACGAGCCACATCACTCTCAACGTCTCCTGCCTCTAAACGATCTACCATACCCTCAATGCTCTGGGCATGATAAACAGCACGTCCCTGATGAGCCTCTATGAACTTCTCATGTAACTCACCACTCCTCAAACGTTTCCTCATTACCTGATCAGACATTCCACTCTCAACAGCAAAACCGTGAAGTGTCTTGCCACTCTCAATCTGACCAAAAAAATCGTTCCAGAAAATCGAGTCATCCTTTGACGGTACTGGAATACTACCAACTGTAACCGATTCCTCTGCCTTCTCCTGTATCTGCCTCTTGCTCGATACCTTCCTCTCTGCATACTCAGACTTGTTCCGTATGCTCCTCTCCCTCTTCGTCTCCTTCTTCATAGTTCCTCCTAATTCATTGATTCTATATATGTTCTAATATAAAAATTCGTGACATGGAAATAAAATTTTTGAGAAAGGTCTGTCGGGGGGAGATGGGTAGGTTCTGGAACGGCCCGGCCCAAAAATTCAGAAGGGGGGTAAAAAGCTGTAAACCCAGCAGTAGCAAGGGCTGGCAGGTGGTTGTCTTATACTCAATCAGTAGTCATGACATCTTAAACCTAGCAGTAGCAACGGATTACAGCGTTAATGGGCCCCGTATCTTGTGTAGCTATCTTGTATTGAACATGCTGGCACGTCACACCTGCGAGGTTTGCCGGCTGGCATGCTTGTGCTGCCCAAATCCAATCCAACCGTTTAAACTTTGGTCCAACAATCCACAACCGTGCTGGCATATTATGCTGGCATATCGGCCCGAAATGGACCCGACTTTTTTACGGCACCGTCTGTAATTAAATATATAAGACACATGTATATATTAAATATACAGTGTGTCGTTATATTTTAATTACGTACAATTGCTGTTTGTTTTTTAACTTCTGCTTTTTTGCACGTCTAATATATTGACGGCAAACACGGCTTGTTTTATGGCTGATTTGTTCGGCTGAAATATGGTTAATTGTCTGTACGGCAAAACACTGGCATTGTCCGTGTGATTATATGCCGGGACAATACTTTCAAACACGGGCCGTTTTAATGCCGTTTACGGGGCTTTTATTCAGGGCAATTTATACCTTATATATAGGGGCTCATATACAGGACCCATTTTTTAACTTATTTTTACTGTTTTTTAACTAATTTATTATTGCATCTAAGTTACTGTTATTATAAGGGATAGTAAAATAGTGTGTTTTTTATCTTGACAACATGTGCAAATAGCCTTAATATGGCAGAGCCATCTTGGAGACCCTCGGCACGGGCTAACCGGCACTTCTCAGGTGCCATTTTTCAACACTTAATATAAGGTTAATTATGTATAATAATATGACAGTCTCAGACTTGAGGAAAACGGCTCGGAATATGACAACCCCCCCGGCTTCGGGTGTCGAAATTTCAGGAGCCAATAAGGAACAACTACTAGCATGGTTAGCTGGCACCGATTATGTAGAGCCAACAACAACCACAATACCGCCAACAACAACAACCCCCCCAACAACCACAACCCCGACTAACTTTAATGGCTCGGCAAGTGACTATCTTGCTAACCTACAATCAGCACTACAACCCCTTATCGGTAACCTTGAGACCAAACAGGTTATTGATGAAAACCGTATCATTGACCTTATAAAAGAGTATCAACCGGAAAGTAAAAGAATCGAGGTTAAGTTTTTAGATCGTCCGGTTGTAGACGTAGGGGTCCAGCATAAGGAGTTCCCGGTTTTGCTAAAATTAGTATCGGCTGGCATTCCAGCATTTATGGCTGGCCCGTCCGGGTCCGGCAAAACACATTCAGCCGAACAACTTGCAAGGGCATTAGACTTACCATACGAGGCAATATCTGTGGGACCAATGACCAGCAAGAGTGATCTAGTCGGCTTTATTGATGCCGGGGGCACTTACCATGAAACCGGGCTAATAAGGTGTGTTAAAAATGGTGGCGTTTTTTTGATTGATGAAATCGATGCCGGCAATGCAGGAGTTTTAACAATTCTTAATATGGTTATGTCAAATGGTAGTATGGCAACACCTGAAGGCATGATAAAAAAACATGCCAACTTCTATATTTTAGCCGGGGCCAACACATACGGCACCGGGGCTGATAGACAATATGTTGGCAGGACACAACTTGACGAAGCAACACTAAAACGGTTTTTTGTTGTGGAATGGGTCATTGATGAAAACCTAGAAAACAGCATTTCCGGGGCCGATGATGATAAAAGCAAAGCCCTTGTATCTAAAATGCAGGAACTTCGGGCAAATGCCAGCAGGGCAAAACTAAGGGTCTCAGTGTCACCAAGAGACACAATATACGGGGTTAGATTGTTAAAGTCTGGAATGTCAGAAAAAGCAATACTGCAGGGCCTAATTTTTAAGGGTTTGGATTCTTCAACAATCAGCAAATTAAAAGGGGCATAATGGCAAAACGTACAACCAAAAAAACAGTTGAGAAAACATTATCTTTCGATGAACTGCTAGACGTGTGCAAACACAATGAAAGCTGGAAAGATGCACCGGGCCGGATTAAGGGCAGTGTAGACACCGGTGAGAACTTCCACGGAACTAAAACTTATGGCAATGCTTTGGATATAGCATCGAACGGTTATCCTGAAGGGGTTAAAATGCTGACCGATGCTTTGGGCAGTATCGGGCATGCTCAGGGGCCAGTGATACAACCGTTTTTTGATGTTGCCGGGGACGAACCAGACATTGACCGTTTTTTAAATAATGAACCAGACAACATGGTAACTTATGAAAACGTGATACAAGACGGCATAAACTTTATAGACGTATATTTCAGCTATGCTTATGGATGTGTCAAGGACCAGCCCGAAATTATTGCAAGGGGTGTGCAGGTTTTATCTAATATTGATAACTTAGAGCAAGCCGGGTACCGGGTCCGGCTTATTGCTTATCATCATACAATGGACCGGGCTTGTCCGATGAAATTAAACATCATTATAAAAGATTATAATGAACATGTAGAACTAGACCGCATGGCATTTATAATGATCCACCCAAGCATGTTAAGACGGTTAGGTTTCCGGCTGGTTGAAATATACGGCCCGGCTTTATGTAATAGGGGTTATGGTTCATGTTCCAGCACTGGCATATCCGGGGCCATTGATATAGGACCGTCACAATTTGAGCCGGAGAGTATCGATAGGAGTTTTGAACTTAACACGGCTTTTAATAACTGAGCAAACACCATCAAGGGCATTTTTTATGCCTTTGGTAGTGTTGGCATGGTGCAAACACTAGACAGGCTCTCAGGTCTGTTTTAAAGATGATTTAACACTAATAAATAAGGTTAATATGGCACAATTCAAAGGGACCCTTGAAGGGTCAAGGGGCACGGCTTCACGGTTAGGACATAAAACAACCGGTCTTAACGTAACTTGTAACGGTTGGGATTCAGGTGTCGAAGTTCAGGCTATCCACGAAAACGGTAAAGATGTTTTTTACGTTTATAGGACAGGTGGAAGTAATGGCTATCAGGCTACGGAATTAATAAAAACGATTAAATAAGTTTTATGTTTACCGGGTCATTAAGGCCCGGTATTTTTTAACATTAAATAAGGTTAATTATGATGAATGAATTACTTGTTAAATCGATAGACGGCCGGTTGTCTGAAAGGGAATTTTTAACTATCGGTTGGCGGTTAGAATCGATACTAGGGCTAAAATTAATATCATTTGACCCGGAATTAAATTTTAGATTAGACAGCGGAGAAACTCAAAGTTTTTCGGTTGAATTTGGTTTAAACATCATTCAAAAAACAGAGGGGTAATATGTATACACAAGATAAAGCCGAAGCACATAAAGGTAAAGCCGAAGCAATAGAGGACTTTTTCGGTCCTGTCATTTCAATGTATACCCGGCAAGATGCACTTGCTGACGGTGTGCTTGTTGATGTGTCAGAGATGGCACAAGAGGCCGGGTTTAGTATTCCGGTGGCAGTGACACAATCCGTTTGGGCCGAGTGCATAGACTGGCCCGAAGATGCAGAGCAGGGTTTCGGGCAAAGCATAGACGGCAGACAATGGGACGTGCTATTTATGGCACACTTTAAAATAAAATCAACACGGGACCAGTCTGAGGATTTATTTTATCAGTTAAACGTAATTCCTCCCGATACTAAAGCCGAAACAATAACCGAAATTGATGATTTTACAGGGGCCAAACTAACGACCCTCAAAATCAACATCGGACCCGGTGATAATGGGGAGCCTGTTTTAACTATTATGAAACCAGACGAGGACTAAATTTTCATCTTAGGGGGCATTTAGGGTGTCCCCTGCTAACACTAAAAAAGGGAATATGAAAGCCGAAACTAAAATACAAAACCTATTGAATGAATTTTATAAAATCCACACTGACTATGATAGGGATTTAAAAAAACCTGAATTGTTTGAAGATGATCTTGATCACGGTCATGCTTTGGGGTGGAAATTAGCAATGGAGAAAGTAATTTATGAGCTAGAGGAAATTCAAAAGGGGGAACATGTGTAGTAAAGCCGAAACTATAAACCGTTGCCCTGTGTGTGGGGAGCCGTGTGACTACATCGAGGAAAGATACTCGTTTGGGGTATATGCTGGCATGTTTTGTGACGAGTGTTGCAAAAGATACCGGGACCACTGTGGCATAAACCAGCCTCAAGGCAACCCAAATGATTTAGATGAACAGTACGAAGAAGATTATTAGCATGCTGGCACGGTGGGAAGTGCTGGCCCTCATCGTCTCTCAGACTAGACAAAGGCCAGCTTTCAACACTACATAAGGTTAAAATGTAGTGAGTTCAGATTAGCATGGTGTTAATCTGGTTTCAACACTTTAATAAAAAAGGTTATATGAAAAAGCTAAAAGGTAAAGCCGAAGCCCAAAAAGCAAAAGAATGGGAAGTGCTAGGCAAAATCGGTAGGGCTAAAAACCCCGATAATTTAGGCCGAAGACTGAGGGAAATGGCTACCGATTTAGGCTGGGAGAAAAGGGATATCGTGGCAGGTAATCCCGAAGTCGAAATTGTTCTTCATGCTTTAGTTTTAGAAGAACGTCTTGAAATTCTTGAAGGACAATACCAAGACTTAATTGATAATTTAAGGTTCTTTATGGATAAGGGGGAAGCATGAAAAAGCAGAACTGCAATTGGGGGTGTCCGAGATGCCAGAAAAGGACGTACGATTTTCCGGCAATATCCCGAAGGGATAATAACACTGAGATTTGTAGCCAGTGTGGAGTTGATGAGGCTATGGCCGACTATTACGGAAAGGAGGATAATTGGTTAGATAAAGCCGGACCAAGTAAAGAATATCAAGCCCACTTTGATAACTTCTATAACAATGGAAAGGACTAGGCAAAGCCGAAACAGGACTCTCAGAACGTCCGTGACGGCAATATTAAAGGGTGTTGCATATCGTGGCACCCCTTTAAATCTAACATTAAAGGAGGTTAAGATGGACAGGTTAATTTACCAACCCAAACATAAAAACATTCACGGTCAGACAAAGGCCGAGTATTTTGAGTGGCATAAAAAACTGATTGGGGAACAAGGCATAAACCTGCCAGTTGAAAATCAAAAAATGCTGGCAGAAGAATCCTACCAATATCAGACACGTTCTGAGAAATGGGAAAACTCAAAGTACAAGGTTACATTCGACAAGCAATGTGACCACGTTCACCCAAACTGGCCGGAAAATCTGGCATGCTGGTATATTAGTTTCAGTATGAAAGACGGAGGCCACCTGCTAGATTGGAGAGAAATTCAAGACATGAAAAATCAGGTAGTCGGAGAAAAGCACGAAGCAGTTATGCTTTTCCCAACAGACAGCAGATGTATGGACACGGCAAATCAATTCCACTTATATATAATTGGAGATGAGGGGGTTGAATTTCCTGTCGGGTGGCAATGTCCAAAATCAGTAACAGATGAAACTGATGGCAAGGCCGATTGTAAACAAAGAAAACTAGAGGAGAGTAATGGAGAATGACAAACTGGACGTAGACGAACTGGTCGAAGACTTGACCGAAATATTTGGCAATGACCGTGTTTTTTATATCGATGAAAATACGGATTTCACAAAATTACCTAACCCTTTTAAAAAGGAGAACGATGAGACCTAAAAGAAAACCAATACAAGTAAGAATTAACGAAGTGCTGGCAGGGCAGATCAATAAATATCTCCCGGCATGGCAGAAAGAAGTTGGCTGGCAGGTGACAAAGCAGAAGTTTTGTGAGCAAGCTATCCATGAATTTATCCTAAAGCTAAAAGGTAAAGCCGAAACAGAAAAAAGGGTTATTGGCAACCTTGAAACGAAACAGGCTATTGACGAGGTTTGGTATGAGGAAACGTAAAAAAACATTTACAGACCAGAAACGCCTCATGATGATGGGCAGGTTTCATGATTATATTTTACCCAGTGGGGCACCCGTAACGAGGGATTTAATCTCTAAAGAAATGTTGGCGTTCCAACATGAAGGAAACCGAAGACGGAAAAGGTCGGAGTTGGATCAAGGTAAATTACTCCAACAGCTATACGACCGAGAGCTTCACAAGATCGAAACCGAAGGTCTACGGAGATATGCTGGCAAGCTAATGGCACGTGATGCTATACAGACGTGGCTAGATGAAAAGGGTGTCCGTCTTGAGCAGGTTACTATAAGGGGGTATGCAGACAGCCTAAATTACCTACTACTAGCGGTTGGTAATTTTGAGTTGGCATTTCCTCCGGCTGGCATACCAGCCAAATTATTAAACCATCTTAAAACCCGGAAGATGAACGATGCTTCCATAAACTCCAGAGTCCAAGCATGCCAGATTTTCCTGAACTGGTGTGCCGAGTTAGAGTACACTCAAAAAAGGATAAAGCTGGAGAAGATGAAAGTCACAAAAGAGGCACCAGAAATCTTGTCGGAGGAGGACTACACAAACCTGCTGGCACTACTCGATGAGACAATAGATAAAGCCAACGGGAATACCAAAACTTCGGCACTCAACATGAAGAGGGCTACGGTTCTCATGAGGTATACTGGCATGAGGGGTGGAGAAGCAAGGGCACTCCCACTGAGTCACATTGATTTGCTTGCCAGAGAAATTAAAATAGCAGACGTGCCAGCAGCAGGGTTCAAGGTAAAGGGCAGGGTCGAAAGTGTAGTCCCGATTGCTAAAGAAAAGCTGGCTCGTTTTCTAGCTGATGATATGCAAAGCCGAAACACAAATGAGAAGTGGTTTCTTGATGACGGTTTTGGTGAATTACAATGGGCTGGCATGACTCCAATGGGCAAAGTATTTAGACGTACATTCCGGCAGATTGGTGTGTCAGATAAAGTATCACCTACACATGGCTTCCGTGCCACCGTTATAAGTAACCTTTTAAATAAAGGTGCATCCCCAGTGTGTGTTCAGTATTTAGCACGGCACAAGCATATCTCAACAACTATGGGTTATCATAAAGCAGATAGCTCAGAAATCCGGAAGCAGATTGAAGCCCATTTGTAAGCAATTATTTTATTAATATTTTAGTTGACAAGGGCTAACCCCTTCTGTATACTAAGACTGGAGATTAATATAATTATAAACCAACCATACAAATATATGACATGAAAGATTTGAAAGCTAACCTGCGGTTCTTCGGGATAACACACAAAGAGGTTGCAGAAAAGGTTGGAATTTCCCAACCTTCCGTCACTCAACTTCTGAATGAGGACTTAGTTCGTAAAGTGCAACTTGGTGCCGAGGCGTTGATAGATGAAAAAGTAGGGGCCAGTCAGAAATACCAGAACGACCGGCTTGCTGATATTAAGTCAAAAATCAACCCTATATCTAACTGAATGCAAACTAATATAGATATTCAGTTAATGCACCAACTACATTCTTTCCTAAAAAAGAGGGAAAAAACTTTAGGGTTGAAAATAGACCACATTGCTTTTATTGAATTAGCAGTCCGAGAAAAAATGGAACGTTACTTTCCTGACCGGAGGAGGAAATGATAAAAAACTGCACACAATGCCAGAAACAGTATGAAACTACTATTGATGGAGACCGTGGAAAACAGCAGAAGTATTGCTCCGTTCAGTGTAAAGACAAAGCACAATATTCTAGGAATAAAAATACAGGGAATATCAGATCAAAGAAGTCCGGCTATCCAAGAAAATTAACAGTTAAACTTTACATGCTGGCACGAAACTCAGATATAACTGCACCGTGTCACTACTGCCAAACGAGACTAACACCCGAAACCTTTCAGCTAGATCACAAAATAGCAATGAGCAAAGGTGGATTCACTACTAAAGCTGAGATACAGGCCGAATCAAATTTAGTCGTATGCTGTGACTCATGCAATAGAGAAAAAGGCCACACACACAGTTATGAGCAGTTTAAGGAGATGAAAAATGGATAAAACTCCGGACGGTTTTATATTTTGTAGCCGGGAAATAATACAAGATAGCAGGCTCACGTTACTTCAACTCAAGGTTTTGCTGGCACTGTACAGCTTCAGAAATAAAAACACTAGCCTGTGCTTTCCTTCTCGTGAGTCTATCTCAAAACGAACTGGTATAAGGGTCACAAGAATTTCGACAACAACAACTCAGTTAGAAAAACTGGGCTGGATCAGAAAGTTTTGGGACATGGATACCAAAAGATACAACTACCAGATCACAGTACCCGAATTAGGTACCGTACCCGAAACAGGTACTGAAGAGGTACCCGAATTAGGTACTAAGGAGGTACCCGAATCAGGTACCCATAACTATATAACTAACAATACAGAGAACTTAAAAACAAAAGGGGCAGGGGTTTACGAGGAGATCATATCTGACTTGAATGAGAAAACGGGCAAGAATTATAAGGCCACTTCAAAATCTAACCAGAGGTGGATTGATCTTAGATTGAAGGATGGGTTTACAGTCGAAGATTTTAAAACCGTAAACACAGTAAAAGCTAAAGACTGGAATAATTCACCAGACCATAATCAATATCTCAGGCCCGAAACTTTGTACGGTAATAAATTTGAGGGTTATCTTCAGCAGAAAGAAGTTACTGCAGTTGAAGTAAAAATGCAAACGAAGTACTCTACCGCTGCAGAAAGAGCAAGGGCTAATACTTATGAATGGATGGAACCAGAAATTTTAAAGGAGGAAAATGGAAATGACAAAGAACAAGGCTATATTGATCGCACTAGCCGGATTCACCGAGAACTTCCGGCAGGAAACAACTAGGGAATTGTCCGTACTTTGGACTACATCATTAGAGAGTTTAAGCATGGAGGCTATTTTAAAGGGCACACGGAGGTGCCTGTCCGAATGTGAATTTTATCCCACCATTGCTGTTTTTCTGGAAAAAGCAAAGGGTTCAATGGAACGTACGTGGGAAGACGTTCCAAAAATTGAGCATGTTAAGGAAAGAGTACCGATGCCAGATGAATTCAGGAATATTATTAAAGACCTGATGAACTCGGCTAAAAAAGTTCCGAAACATGGCATGCTTTGTTCCCTGCCTGTGCATGGTGTTTCTGAGCATGGGTTGGAATTCAAGATGACCCGTGATGCTCACGGCAGGGACTTTGTTTATTACAAAAACTAAACAGGAGGAGAAATGATTTGGAGATTCAAAGAAGCAATGCTTGAACGAAAGCTACGTAAAAAATGTGGGTGCCATGAGGTTGTGAGAAAAGGGCACTGGCGTTATTACCGAAACGAAAAGCACACCAGAATTAAACCCTGTATTGTGGTTTACGATGCCCGGCATTAAAAACAGGGGTAGTCAGACCCACAAGGTAAAAACTAAGTATGACCGAACAACTGGGAAGAAATTAGATTCCGTCAATGAATATGAGTCTTGTGTCGAGTGCATAGTATGTCACAACCCATTCGACCCTGCCTATTACGGGGAAGAGGTGTGCCAAGATTGTGGAGGTGCTAATGGAAGATAAAAAACATGCAGAAGCAGCACAGAAACGTGTAGATGCAAAGATTGCAGATGAGCTACACAGGAAAAAACGGGCACAGGATTCTTACAAATGCTATCTGGCATACATGAAAATGAGAGAAGAGGAACGGTCAAATGCCTAGACGGAAGCATCCACTGGTAGAAATTCCCTGCCAGATGTGTAAAAAAATGTTTCTGCCAGCAAGCAAAAGAGGTAATAAATGTTCGGCAATATGTCGTAAACAATGGTACAGAGAGGAGGACAGGAAGAGGAATGCAAAGAGGTCAGTTAAACTTTCGGAGTCACACACCAAAAAGTCTTGCTTCGTTTGTGACAAAGTTTTTAGAGGGAACAGGACAAGAGTAACTTGTTCCAGAGAATGTTCAAAAGAATACGTTAATTCTGGAGATGCTTCAAGAGAACATGTACGAAGGAACAAGAAAATAATACCAGAGAAAATTGTAGTATTTACATTCCGTGATATTACAGAAGAGGATTTAAAGGTAGATCGTGATCCGTCAGTTACGGAAGCAATCATAAAATTTAAACGGGAAGGAGGTCAGGTACAGATTTTAGCCTCAGAACCCAGCCCAAAGATTCCGTCAGTGGATTTTGAAGGCGGAGATGGTTGGGATTGGCAAGCACTCTACGGTGCTGGCACATACACAGGAGTAGCAGATTATGTCGATTACTACTCCTCAACTATTAATATAAATTTTGGAGAATAAAATGGCATCATTAAATAAAGTAATGCTCATAGGGAGACTAGGACAAGACCCCGAATGTAAGCAGGTTGGAGACAGTTTAGTAGCCAACTTTTCTATAGCATCAAATGAATACTGGAACGATAAAGCAAGTGGGGAAAGGAAAGAGACTACAGAGTGGCACAAGATAGTTATGTGGGGCAAGCAAGCAGAACTGGCACAGTCATTCCTGAAGTCAGGTTCACAGATTTATCTGGAAGGTAAAATACAGACAAGAGCTTGGGAAACTAAGGAAGGAGATAAAAGATACACGACCGAGATAAAGGTCAATAACTTCCAGTTTTTAGATTCCAAATCTGATGCTGGCACATCAAGCATAATGGCCTATCCAAAGGAGGAAGCTGCTGTGCCGGATGACATACCATTTTAATTTAACTGGGGCACTCGGAGGTAGGACTCGGGCTATATGCAAAGACGTACTCCCGATTATGGTGCCCCACTTTACAGGAGAAATTATGGGAATAATTAAAGTTGATGAACTAACAAATGAGGAATATCATGCCAGACCCGAAATATCTAAATCTAGCTTAGATGCCATTCACAAATCGATTGCACATTTTGAAACACCATTCAGGAAAGCCACGGCTAAGATGGAGTTTGGTACTGCATTCCATACGTTGATGCTAGAACCAGAGAAGTTTGATGGGCAATATTTGAAGTGTACAAATCTGGATGGCAGGACAACAGAAGGTAAAAAGTTAAAAGCGGAATTAGACTTGGAGGCAAAAGAGCAAGGGAAGAAGTTGTTGAAGTTTAGTGAGTATGAAGACCTGATGAGGATGAAGGAGCAGACCGAAAAGCATCCACGATTTAAATCATACTTTGAATCCGGTGAACCAGAGACCTCAATCTTTTGGGAGATGCAGGGTGTTGGGTGTAAGTGCCGACCCGATTGGATGATCAATGGAGGTGAGTATATCATCGACCTAAAAACGAGCAACGATGCCTCACCAGATAATTTTGCAAAGTCAGTGGCAAACTTTAGGTATCACGTCCAAGATGCTTGGTACACAAAAGGGGTACAGATGGCAACTAGGAAATCACCAACATTTGTCTTCATTGTCATTGAGAATGTGGCACCATTTTCGGTAGCAATCTATGTGCTGGATGGCAAGTCTAAGGACGAAGGATGGATGCTGGCAGATAAAGACTTGAGAAAATACGTGGAGTACAAAGACACTCTACCAGACGACAGATACTCAGGGTATTCACCTGATGCTGTTGAACTATCACTGCCCCGTTGGGCATTTAAAGAAATCTACAACTAGGAGAGATATGGAACTGAAACAAACTGCAGAAACAAAGAATCTGAAGAAAGCATGGTTTGCTGCTAAAGCTGAACTAAAGACCAGCATCGAACCTGAATCTAATAACCCCCACTTTAAATCGAAGTTTATCAACCTCGATCAGTTACTAAAGAAGATCAACCCTGTCCTCCAAAAGCACAAACTTGGAGTAATGCAATTTCCAACTGGCACAGGTTTAATCACGTGTCTTTTCCACGAACCGACTGGTGAGGAGATAACATCTTACTACGAGTTACTGCTGGAAAAGAAGAATGCACAAGGTGTGGGGAGTGCTTTGACCTATGCTAAGCGTCAGATATTGCAGGGTATTTTTTCTATGAGTGCCGGCAAAGAAGAGGATGATGATGGGGAGGCAGCATTGGAAGATTCCCTAGATGATCGGATAAGAAAAATGGTTGATGCATTTGGTGGAGTTGGAATAACTCAAGAGGATTTGGAAACTAAAATTGGGCATCCAATAAAATACATCACTCCAAAAGATTTTGAGGAACTTGGTGCTTACTTTAAAGAGGTGAAAGAACCGAGGGGTACAGACAAGCTAAATGATAAGTTCGGTAAAAATATTACCGTTACCAAATCGTTGTAACGAGTAGTAGCAATTGGGGGCAGTAACTTGAGGCCAAGCTGGTGAGTGGCACCTTCCGGTCATGATACGGTAAAAGTCACTCCAAGCATATTCCAGTAAAACAATACGGTTTGAATTATGCCTACGTTGTCTCAAGTTACTCTTCTTATATATATACAGAAAGATACACATGAACTATGCAGGAATTGACGTTGGATTTTCAGGTGCTATTGCAGTCTTAAATGAGGATGGGGAAATCCTAATGCAAACAGATATGCCTGTAATTTTAGTTGGTAAAAAACGAGAACTGAATGAGCCAAAAATACGGATGATTCTGGAAGGCTTTAGACCTCTTTGTGTGGGGATTGAAAAAGCACAGACAATGCCGAAGCAGGGCATATCATCTACAGGCCGTTACATGGCATCGTATGGCTTTTTACGGGGTGTTTGTGTTGGGTTATCTCTTGAATATCAGCTTATCCATCCGAAGACTTGGAAGAAGGAAATGATGTTTGACATGCCCAAAGAAAAAGAGGCTAGTATTATGAGGGTTGGGCAACTATATCCAGACCTTGTGCTAGGTAGGAAAAAAGATCACGGCATAGCAGATGCCATCCTGATTGCAAAATATCTCATAGGAATTAAGAATGTTTAACCAAGATGCTTACAATGCTTGTGACTCAACTGCAAAGAATGCACTCAGGGAATATTTAGATTCAAAAGGAATCTACACAATTGTTCACGAAGATTACGGCCCCGATATAAAATCAATTCAAGAAGTGTTGCATGAAGTAGAAATTAAATCTACATGGATTGGGGGGGAGTGGCCTGATAATTGGCGAACTGTTCACATACCTGCTCGGAAGAAAAGACTTCTTGGAGGTAAAAGAATTATCTTCTGGGTCATGAACTCAGACTGCACTTCTGCTTTTATGATTGAGGGGAATAAGATGTCAGATAAATATATTAAGAACATCCCCAATTCTCGCTACCCAGATGGTGAAGACTTTTATGACTTGCCTGTAGGTATAGGTAAGTTCGTTGATATTACTACTGGAGCAGGGAGTTTATAAGAGAAGAACCACCACCAGTTGTTGCCCCACTCAGTAAGGACTTTCCCCTCATTTGATTCTTCAGTAACTTATTAGTAATTAGACTTGATTCATGGTCTGCCTGAATCTTAGGAGATGTTTGCTGGTACATCTTTGACCCTGCCTCATCGAGTCTGCCAGCACGTCTAGCTCCACTTCCAAGTTCCTGTGCTTGTAATGCCAGACCTGCAGGATTACGGTTCATAACATTCGATACTGCTCGGAGTCCCTGATTCATTTCTTCTTCTGCTGCATCTGCTGCCAGCTTTTCAGCAGTCTGTGATCCTCCAACTATCTTATTTTTTACATCAACAAAACCAGACAACAACTCATTCTGTCTCAGGAAAATCCCCCGTTTTTCTGGATCGGGTATTAATATTTCCAGCTTTCTCATGTTCTCCTTCGACATAAAAAACTGGGCAATACCTTTAGGATTTACACTTGAGCTTTCTATCTTTTTGGCAAGCACATTAAAGGCAGCATTACGGAATTCTCTTTTTTCTGACTCGGTTTTTAATTTAGTCGAATATTCATAAGCCTTATCAAAAGAGTCTCCACTATCAAATAACTTTTGACCAAGTTCATTTGCATCCTTAAACTCCATACTGCCAGCATAAATTTCACGGGCTTGTTTATACTCATCGTTAAATTTTCCAATTATGTCCAGCATATCATTATTATGTGCCCTCATTGAAGACGACATTGCCGTAACATTTGAGTCTGGGCTTAAAAACCCACGTCCAAATTTTGTGTTGATTGCTTTCTTTACTTTATCAAGTGCATAAACAGGGAACTGGTGCCCTTCCTTAAACCCCCCTCTAGGTATAGGGGGTAGTATTACTGGGGGTTTATCATTCGCAGCTATTTTTACTGCCCTCTTGTATGCCGACTTAAATTCTGGCATTTTGAACAGTTTATTTAAGCCTGTGTCTGACACTTTTCTCATTGTGCCCCCACTTTTACCCTTCACATAAAAAGCAGCATCATAAACGGAGGCAGACTCTTCCTTTGCTGCTGCCTTGAAAGTATCACCTGCCTTTTTCATTGAACCACGTGTCCCCCCGGTAGCATCTTGGAGGAAATCATAAATATTCTGACGTACCCTGCCAGCACGTTCAACCAAAGATTTCTCCGCAGCAGCAGGTATTTTATCTCCTTGTCTCATTATCGTGCCAGCTAAGTTCTGACCCTTCTTGCCCAAAAGGTCAACTTCCATTACCTCATCACCAAGCCCAAGTTTTTTATATTCTGCCAGCTTCATCTCTTTCTGAATTACTGTGAGACCATCCTTCATGTCAACCTCTTCCAGCATCTGTTCACCTTCTATCTCTGCTTGGGTAAGGTCTTTCTTCGGAGTCTTGCCGAGCTTTTTCATAACTGGGTCAAATAATTTCTTAGTAATCCATTTTGCTGCTGGCATAAGTATAGCCCCACCTGCACCTGCAATCGAACCCAGTATAGTCCCCTTGCCAATATTTTCATCCTTTGCTGCAGCTATTCCTCCACCTTCTATTGCTCCGGCTGCTCCCAAAGAAGTAGCACCTTTGACCAGATTCATTTTCCCTTGTCCTGCCACTGGTGCCATTATCCCTGCTTTTGGTACTATGTCCATTCCTCCTGCCATTGCTCCTGCTATCTCTGTACCCATTGCCATATTTGGGTTTTCACCTCTCCATTGTTTATCTTCGGCTTGCACAGAATCTACGGCCCCCGAAAAAGAAATTGGTTCTTCGTCTACAAGGTTCGATTTAGCATATCTCCCTGCTGCCCGTGCTGGCACGGTCAGTCCAAATGTTCTTCCCATTAAGAAACTGTCTCCAGCCTTGTTAAAATACTCCAGCCCATCTGTGACAGTATCCCAGAAACCACCCCCCTGCTCCTGTTCCTTTACTGGCTTCACCTCTTCTTTTGCTGTTTGATTATTAACGGCCTTAGTAAAAGACTGAGTAGTGTATCCACGTTGGCTTAAAAACCGGGAAATTGTTTCTTCCGGAGTATTATTCTTCCTTGCCTTTAAAACTGAGGAAGTAATTTCTGGCAGGGTTGTGTATTTTAACTTTTTCCTACTATGGAATGTTTCTCCTGTTTCCATTATTGGTTCATCTCATCTAAGGTCATGGGTTTAGGTTTTTCACTCCACACAGCATCGTTGTATCCTGCCTCTTCCGAGAACATGCCATGAATGAGATTAAGATTGAACTTGGAATCCCTCAGTAAATTTTGCAGTTTAATTTTTGCAGATTCTAAAGTGTCCCCATTAGACGGGAACATAGATTCAGTGAATTTTAATTCCCCATCTGTCATCTGGGAACCAATCAACTCGTGCCTTTTTGCTAGAGAAGCACTGGTTGATAAAGCCTTAAACCTTTGGAAATCTGTCGATTTGAATTTCTCGGTAACTCTACCCCAAATCCAACCTGTCCCTGCCTGAACACTTTCATCCGATTCTAGTAATTCAAGTGCCTCTCTAGCAGCCTCTGCTACCCCAACATCACTCATGTATTTCTTGAGAATCGATGCTGGTGGTGCTATTCCTTTTTCACCTTTCTCTTGGAGATGAGCATGGGCCTTTTTGAGTGCATCCATTGGGTCTTTACTCCAAAGGAGTCCACTAATTTCATCCTTATCTGTATCCCCAAATTTGTCACCATACTTTGCAAAAAGCCGATTTATTTCTTTTGAAACTTCAGTTTTTGCCCCATCGTTTAACGGAGCAGTATAGGTAGTCCAATCATTATTGATTAACCTCCCCATCTGACCATCGGCCCTTCTCTCAACAAATGCTACTCCCTTCGGCAGTTCCCCACCTTTTTCGGCAACCCATTCTTTAGCAGGGACAAGATTTTTCTTCTGACCATCTTCCCAGTTTTTGTCCATCTGCCGGATTTTACGGTCATGGGATTCCTCTGCCATCATCAACCGTGACTCACCCCAGTTCATCTTTCTGGCCTCGTCAGCTAACCGAACTTGCTCTCTCTCAATATATTTCTTTTGCTCATTGGCATATTGGTCTTTAGTCTGTTCTAACGATGCCTCTCGTAATTTTAATCCACCTAATGCAACGAACTCCTTGTATGCCATTGGGTCCGTCTGGTTCATAAAGGCTTCAAGGTTTTTATATCTCTGCTCCGGGTCAGGATGAGATAGTGCTGCACTTAATCTTTCTTCATTATATTTAGGGGAACCGTCAGTATTCTTAGCACCAGCAAATTGGTCGTAAATATTTGAGGATGCTGCAATCCAATCTATTTCACCTTCTGGTTTTGCCGGGGTCTTGAACTCTTTTATCCTATCAAATAAAGCCGTATGTCTCTCTTGAGGAGTGCCACCAGATAAAAGAAGAGCATTTGCTTTTTCCTGACCTTCTGGTGAAGGGTCTAAATCTAGTAGGGCATCATACGTTTCAGTAACATCATCCTCTGTAACAACTTCCCCCTCTACTGGTTTAGTTACTGTTTGTTTGTATTCTCCATCGACTAAAACCAACAACTTGTTAGGGAAATCAGGGATATTGGCAAATGTTACTCCTCCCTTTTTTTCCTCTTCTTCATCAACTGGCATTGTTAATTTCGTCCCCATCTTATCTACATAATAGGGGACATCACCATCTTGGGGGGTAACTAATTGATAAACATTTTCAGGAAGCCCCTTCCTTTCCCTCTCCATCTCCTCTATTTTTCTGTACTTGTTTTTTGGACCATCCTTCCCCTCTTTCTTCTTTGCCAACTCCTTCTCTAATGCTGCCATCCCCTTTTCTGGGTTATTTTGGAACATCTGCATATAGATTCGTTTTTGTACCGAACCTAAATGGCTACCTGCCAGAGTTGCCTCAAACTCAAGCGTTATCTCCTGTTTGTATTTTGCATCTGCCTCTACCTTCAACTTGGCATCGAGTGCAGTCTGCTCTGCCTGTTGTCTCTCGTAAAGTGCTGCTTGTTCGTTTTGGTTGAGGGCATCTTGATTGTAGTATCCTTGCATGCCAGCAGGGATAGCATGACCGATAGACTCACCGAGGCTCATGGGTCTATTCCTCCACCCTGAGTTTCTGAGCAGAGAAGCCCCAGCAGATAATGCTGCTGCTCTCATTGGGTCGAAGCCAACTTCCTCTTCTCCTTGCTCATCCTCTTCCTTTTGCTCTGCATCCAGCAAGCCTTGCAGTCTCTTATTCTTAGCTTTACCTTCACTATCTATTGCAATACCCTCTGTTGGATACAGCATTGCATAAAGCTCTTTTTCTTCTGCTTCTTCTTTGGGGGTTAAATTTAAGGCCATGCTATCCTAATCCTTTAGGTGTGTATCTTGGGGTTACAGGTCTTTGTGAAGCAGCTAATAATCCGGGGAATGCCATTTTCCCCATCTTGACCCCTGCTGATGGTGCTTTTTGGGTTGGGGCATCTGCTGAACCTGCTAGTAAGCTAGTCCCGAACTTCACCATTGCTTTCTGTTTAGGTGTCAATGCTTTATCTTTTGAAGAATCACTAGGTACTTCATCATCTGAGGAGAACAAGCCATCGAAAATAGAAGTTTGATCTATACTTTCACCCGGTTGTTCCATCTTATCAGGGCCAAGATTATCCATAGCATTTATCATATTTCCCCTGCCGATTCTATCCAGTTCAGATTCATCTTCATCTGCAAGATAAGCTGCAGATAGGGCATTTGACTCGTATTCTGGCCCCATCATTTTTAATTGATCTGCACTTAATTCTGGGCTAGATTGACCAGATATTTTTTCACTTATTCCGGGTAAATCCAACCGGTTTGACATATCTTGCTGTTCTGTAAATCGTTCCCTTGCTAATTTATTCAAGTACCTATTATCACCTTCGGTATCAACATCACGATATTCCTTTTCTTCTGTTCCAATAGAATCTGGATCAAGCAGTCCCAAAGTCTCATTCCATGCTCCTCCACCTTCTTCATCACCAAAATCTGACATTGATGCTTCCTGACCTTTTTTTAATCTTCTTTCAGCATCTTTTGTATAGTATCGGTCTGTTGCCTTGAGGAAGTTTTTACCTTCTTCACCTTCTGTATCATAGAAAGTTTGATTGCCCATCTGATATCCATGAGTACCACGATCTGTTCCACCGCCTGTCAATCTATCTGACATCCCTAGTAACCCACCCAGTGACTTGTTCCCTCTTCTAATCATAATTTTCTCCTAAGATAAAAGTGATAACCCAGCAGCACCACCAGCAATCCACGGATTTCCCGTAGCACCATAGGCTGATAAGCCAGCACCCATTGCACCAGTTAGTTTATTGCCCTTTCCCATTCCTCCGGCTGAGGTAGTGTCTGTCCCAGAAGGGGCACCCCCTAAAACATTAGAACCAAACATTGCTTGGTTCTTGTCCCAATCTCGTTCCTCAACAAAGTCTCCGTAATCTACATCCATCTGGTTCTGATCCCGGCCCTCTAAATCTGCACCAACCTTAGAAAGCATGCCAGCATCCTGATACCCTGCTGCTCGTGACTTATCTGCCATACCAGCCATTTGGTCTGCACCACGAAGTCTAACATCCTGTGCTTGCATCCCTGCTTGCTGATTGTATTTCTGGGCATCCTGATTCATCATCATATCCTGACGTTTCTGCTGTGAAGCATCAGCATAACTCTTATTCAGCATTTCACCTGTCTGACGATTCAGGTTGGACATAACCTCACCTGCCATTGCACCTTTTTCCAAAGCAGATCGAGAACCCATGCCAGCACCTGCCATTTGGCTTTGTGCCCCTATCTGGTTCCTTCCAGTTTGCATTGCCTTCATTGCCTGACCCTGCATACCCTGAATTACGTTGGAAGTGTGTGGATTCATGTACTGGTCAACTCCCTGTCCTCCTAAGAAGTTTCCACCACCAACTTGCTCTGCATTATATCCTGTGGCAGCTTGACCAACTTTGCCAGCATCACCGTATGCCCCCTGACCTTTGCCCTGCATATTACGGACTCCCGTGTGTGCAGCTTCAGTGTCTCCAGAGATGCCAGCTACTCTATCACCCTCGTATCCTTCGTACTCCTGATCCATTACACCTCCAGCCTTATCAAATACTTTCCCCCGAAACTCCTTAACTTCTGGATCAAGTTCTGACCTTGTGGTTGAAGGAGGAGGAGGTTTGCTGCCACCAAACAGTCCAGAGAGGAAGTAACTCTTCAACCCAGTCTTTTTATCCTTAGTCCCAGAACCTCCAAAGTATTGTAGTATCTTTCCTTCTTTTGGAGTGATGTGTGCCAGCATGTGACCTTCAGGGCCATTATTCTGTAACCAACTTCGTGATGGATTTTTATTCATGGTTCCTTTATACGTATGGATTTGTACTTGTAACTGGTCTATTACCTACCGTTGTAACTGCTGTAGCACTAAGTGCCCCGGCATCAGATACCCCGATCTTAAAATAACTACCGTTTGGTGATCTGAGAACTATTGAGCCTGTATCAAAAACATTGTCCCTGTCTACTTTTGCTGTGACTGCTTCCTCACCAATTATTAATGAGGACAGGTCATACATGTATTCTGGTTCGTATTGATCTGGAGGATTCGGTAAAGGCTTTTGAGTCCTCATCTTGAACCCGAAGCTGCTGCATCAAACCGAACTTCACCAAATCTCCACTCTTGATCAAATGGTGACTCTACTCGTAAAAATGTTTGTCGTCCTACGAACCTAGTGTCTGTGTATCCATCCGACTCCAATGTATATGGCCCCTTCTCGATCCCAGCCTTGTCAGGAGTGTCTGCAACTGTAACTTTCAACCTGAGACCATTGGTGCCAGCATCTGTATCTGTTATGATTTGTGAAACAGACATCATCTTGTTTCCACCAGCAATTTCCACAGCACCAGTTTCTGCAAAACATAAATGATTCTCTGTGGCAACATTTGGATGCAGATCCGTATCGACACCTTTTGCAACAACTCTATTTTCCTTAGTTGATAAAGCACTAACATCGGCAGGAGCAACCACAGTAGTTTCTCTTGGAATCGGTGTACTCTGGGTATCAGGGTCCATTTCATGTCTGTACAGAAACCCATCTGCCCCAGCCCAAACGGGATAACCAAGTGCATCAGATGACTCCAAAGCAGTTCTCTCCAAATCACCTGTCACCCAGTGCTGCTCACGGTAACTATATGTTACGTAACGGGTACAAACATCATCCCCTTCTTTTGGGTAGAACCAAGTTATTTCACCAAACTCAGGGTTATGCCCTGCTGCTATGAGACCTTCCACGTCTAGGTTTATGTCCCTAAAAACATAGTCTGCAACATCACAGGATAACTCTTTGATATATCCTCCAGTGTAACTCCAGAATCTACCCCTTGACATCCATGCCACGAAATCGGCTGATCCTGCTATACACTTCATCCCAACTGGGCCACCCCCCTCTGTCAGACGTTCTACACCGTACACATAGGGAGGGCCGAGATAGTTTGTCCTCCATACATCTGATGTTGTAAAAACCAATATGCCATAACGAGTCTTGAATCCACCAACGATCCTGCCTTTAGTCTGTAACTCAAGGTCTCCTGCTGTATTGACTAAAGTTGGGCTGAAGTCTGTGAGTGATTCCTGATGACCCCATTGTATTTTTCTTTGGAATCCTCCTGCACCCAAAATCATTATGTGTCTTTCTGGTGTCACAAGAACTGCTACATTAGATCCTGTTGGGACTCCAGTTGAACCACCCAAAGTTTGTAGTGCTACCGGAGCAGTTGCAGTTTGTGAAGAGTTGGTAAATGACATACCTGAAACATCTAAATACCAGATGGTTCCTTCCCCGGAATGGCATGCCAGCAGATCATCTCCAAAGTTGTCAAAACTGGTACACGGGGCAAAATTGTCTCTAAAGGCATCAATATCAGTAACATCGGGGTCTTCGGCAGGATAACGTGGAGTTCCATAAAGGTCTCCTCCTGAAGTTGATCCGCCTCCTCCGTACTCTAATGCACCATAACCTAGACCCGGTATTAGGAAATCTCCCTGTGCTGTAAATGGTACTGCACCACTTGGTGATGATGCTGGCGTAACATCAAAAATGGGGGCATTAGTACCAGAAGACTGTGAACCATCCCAAATTCTCAATGACTGGACACTGCCGACTGCAAGGTACCGTGCCCCCGTTGACAACCTCCAAGAGTGTAAACCACGGATAGGATCAACACCAGTATGAAGTGTGGGGGTAACAACTGCCCCACTGCCAGCAGTTCCTGATGCTGGAGTTAAAACAATCGTTGGAACAGATGTGTATCCTGAACCCGAAGCAACTACTGCCACACTGGTAACTGCTCCACCTGATACTGTGTATGTCCCACTAAACGAGCTGCCTCCTCCTCCTGTTGCTGAAAGTGTCCCGTTCCCAGAATACGATGTGCCAGCAGTAGTCACAGTTACTGTTTTTATACCCTTCTTTTTAAGAATCTGGGTGTCAGCTAATCTTTGCCAACCTCCAATTGGTCTCAACCTACCTTCCGAAAAACGAACTAAGTTACCACTGAACCACCTGTTCTTTGCTTGGTACTGGGTAGCATTCCTGAAAAAGCCCGGTGGTATCTGTATTGGTAAAAGTGCCATTAGTTCTTGTATTTAATTATTTCTACTTTTTTTGGTTTCCACTCTATATCCTTCTGTGGTCTATGTCCTACCGGGTTTTTTGTCACAAGATCATTTTCTTTTGCAATGTATTTATCGACTAACTTATCCCCGTTGTAAACCTCAACTTCACAGGAGAATCTTTTAGCTACCTGTATTCTCATCTGCCTCAAATCTGTACTTGTTACAGTTTAGCCTCACGATGACTGCTAATTTTTTTGACTCCTCTAACGTCATTTTCTGAAGGGTTATTACATTGTCATAATTTGCCCTCATTATATCTACAGCACAGTCACATAGACGGTAGTAGATATGCTGGGGAGTATTCATATTCTGGTGAGCTACCGAGCATGCTTGCCACAACTCCCGAATGGTTTCCGTTTTGAAAGCTCCACTGGACTCTTTCGATGTCACATAAGTTGATTTCAACATCAAAGTCAGGCTCAAAATCAACAACAATGTCACTGTCTTCAAATTCAAGAGTGATTTCCATTTTAGTATGTCCATACTGCAGGTAAAGAAAAAGAAGGATCACGAGAATCCAGATGTATAAAACGTTTGGGTCTTGCACCTCTCAAAGCTAGTCCTAGCCCAGTAAAACCAATGTCTTGTGCTTGTTTGATTAGCCTCAGAGTTTTTGTTGTGTTCACATGACCAACCAAAATATCTACAGCTTTCCCAAATGTATGGATTCCTGCTTTTGTTTTTGCAGTTGAGACATTTGAGTTATGTTTTATGCAACGTCTGGCACTACTCAAACGAAAGGCAAATCCAGCTTCTTCTCTCAGTTGCTGAAGCATTTTCATAAACTCCTCGTCCATTTCGTTTGCTCCACAACCACAGTGGCACTGCATCTCATCTGTACTAAAATTTGGAGTTATCAACATAGCTAGTCCTACGATTGTTATTTTACAAAAGGTTCGTCTAAGTAAAATAGTACCTTTACGGTGCTATTTAAGTACGCTGGGCTTCAAAAGTCTCCAGAATTTTATCGTCTAATTTATTGGACGATTTGGAGACAGCGTATCTAAGCAACTGGAATATAAGCTCTTCCACCATTTTTTGGGTGAAGAAAGTTGTCAGCATCCCTTTCAGGGTTCCTGTAATAATGGGTACTAAGAATGGCATAATTTAACTCCTTTTCATTAGGGCTAGGGTTTTACTTGCTTCAACTTCTCGTTCTAAGTTCTCTAGCCGGGCAGACACAGAAGCCATGTGACCAGAACAGTCTTGAGATATGACTGCAAGTTTATCGAAATTCTCTTTTTGCATAGACCGATTCAATTTATCCGTCCTGAATGTCCAGAAGCCCAAGCAGACTATGATGGCTCCTGCAAAGCCTTGTTTGAGGATTAGGTTAATAATATCGTCCAATGCAGTGTTTACGTTGCTCTTTTCCTGCACTCGCTGCTGCTGTCGTGGCAGTGGATCACGATAGCCTGTCTGATCGAAATTTGGAGGTTCTGCTTTTGCTTGCACTGCAAAAAAGAAGAGGCTTCCGATAATTAACCCTAGAAAAACAGTGACAGCATTGTTAATCATTTTTTGCATTCAATGACTCCTGTATCTCCGTTAACTGGTACTGTACAAGTTGCATATCAGCTTTTAAATCACTCACACTAATTAGTGTCCAGCCAAGTATTGACACCATTATTCCGAATGCAAAAAGGATTTGTGTGTTCATCGTTTATTCTTATTTAGTTGTTTACGAGCTTCACGATGTAAATCTTTTAGCCGACTTTCTTCATCAGCTTCTTTCCTCCACTTTTCGATGATATAATGGTCATCCTCATCTGGGACTGTAAGAAAGTCGATGAATCTGCCGATGAATTTGATCATTGCAATTCCGGAGTTGTACTTCTAATAATCATGGTTGTTTGTGACCAAAATGTTACCACTTTTTGTGACTACCCAACTGAATACCCAACTGACTACCCAACTGACTACCCAGTAGTTTGTGGTCGAATATTTCGACTTCAAAGCAGTCAAAACTTTTGACCAGTTCAATCGGACACTTATGTCCGAACTAAGGTTTCGGATACTTAGCCTTTACTGCTTCACAGGCAGTCTGGTGTGTGGTAGTGCCATCCCTCATGTCCTTCATCAGTTGGTCTAACTGGTCACCTACTGAATCATAGGCTGATGCTCTTGCTCTGGAATAGGCTAATGAATCGTATTCAGCCTGTGCCATCTCCATATCTACAACCACATCGTTACCATCAATATCCTTAAACTCATTAAAATTTCTAATTGATACAACAGAAGGATTTTGTTGTCTAATAATATTATCTAAATTTTTCATCCTACAACCTCCATTATTTGATAAAAACTTCTAGTATACATACCCGAACCGGCCTCATAATTATAGTAAGCTTCTGGGGATGCCGATGGCCTATATTGAATTGAATAAGTATTAGTCCCCACAAGAGGTGACGTATCTTTACCCATTAGGGTAGGTAATACTCCGTGCCAACTGGAGTTGCCTCCAGTCGTACTCTGACCCTGAGCTAAATTTCCACCAACACTATCTATAATACGATAGCCTACCTGTCCTCCCGTCTCCGTTAAAGCACCTCCTATTGCTGCCATAATGTGTATTATGCTACCAGATAAAACATTTGTAATACTTATAGTATGTACTGTATGCCATTGAGATTCATCAGAAGTACTGGAAGCACCATCGTCAACAGTTGTTAAAACCTGCAAAACATGACCAGCAGGATATACGATTGCAGTATTACTCAGGTTTCCAGAAGTAACAGTCCCAAGTTCAGTTACATCTAATGCATTAATATCAGCTAGTGTTTGATTGTAGTTAGTCACTTTAGCAGTATTAGCCACAACAGCAGTTTCCAAGTTTGCTACATTTGGTATTGCAACTGTACCTGTGAACGTAGGGCCAGCCAATGGTGCTTTCAATGCCAGTTCATCACCGCTACTGACGTAGTCTGCTAGTATTCTTGCTCTTGTCATTCTGTTACCTCATCCCAAGTTGTTGTGTCTTCATTCCAGTTATACATCTTATCGTCTACAGGCATTGCCGTAGGTGGTTGCCAATCGAATGAAGCATCTAATGCCCATGATGCATAAGGCTTTGGTGAAATGAATACGTCATTGGCTTTGTCGTATGTGTATCCTATGCCAGCATACTGTTTTCTGAAGTTGTTGTTGTAGCTTGTTTGTATCCATAGGAAGGAGTCACCAACAAGTCCTGAGTTGATGAAGTCCTGTTCAGCCCTAATTACTTGTGTGACTACGTTGTTGTCTAATTTAGCGAAATGACTCATTTTTCCTTTTTATGTTAGATACCTAATTACAACTATACCGCCTCCTCCGGCAAGTCCAGCACCAGCACTTGTAGATACAGAACCACCTCCACCTCCTGAATAATTAGCACCAGCAGAATCTATAATACCGCCACCATGAGTCGCTGTTGGAGCCGCCCCACTATGACCAGTAGAACTATAACTAGTTGACCCTGCTCCACCACCACCAAAAAGATGAATTCCGGCCGTTGTTCCAGAAGTATTTCCATCTCTCCAATAATTAGCAATTCCTGTCCCACCATCTGCTACTCTACCAGAGGTTCCACCAGTTCCACCTGCACCTCCACCTCCACCTCCTGCATGGTATCCAGTACCGCTAGTATGTGCAGCTCCAGCATAACCTTCCACTGGTGAATATCCTCCTTCATTTCCGGCTCCTGCAGTATCATTGCTTGTTGTTTCACCACCGTTACCACCACCACCTGATCCACCTGTGCCACCAACTAATTCGTATCCAGCACCTGAACCACCTCCTGTTGCAGTTAGTGTTGTAAATCCTGTGCCTGAAATGAATGTATTAGTACCTTTTGTACCGTTGACATTCTGAGAAGCGGCTCCACCAGCACCTCCCCCACCAACGGACACTGTATAGTCTATCGTTGTGACAGCTTGTGCTGAGTGTTGGCGTACACCTCCAGCACCCCCAGCCCCTGCGTGAAATCGACCTCCAGCACCACCTCCTCCTGCTACTAATAATATATCAACATTTCCACTAGTACTAGGAGTCCATGTTGTTGATCCTGAAAGGAATGAGTGGACTGTGTAAAGTCCGTGATATGTTTTAGTACCACCAGTTGCTGTGAAAGGATCATTACTCAGTTGATCCCAAGCAGACCCATTATAAACTTTAACTGCATCAGCAGTACTATCATAATACATTGCTCCTTCTGCTGGAGAGCCGGGAGCAGAGCCGGGTGTTAGTACTAGAGATGCTGAAGTGTTAATTCCTGAAACTGTTAATCCAGTAAGTGTCCCTACAGAAGTAATTGCTGGTTGTGCGGCTGTTGTTACTGTAGCGGCTGTTCCAGTTACGTTGGTCTGGTCTGGAACAGTCTGCCAACTTGATGTACCATCTCCATCTTCCCTCAGAAACTTACTTCCACCAGTTTCTCCAGTTGAAATAAGTGCAGTACCTTCTACAGTAGTTGCACTAAAGATCGACAGGGCAACAACTTCTACAACGTCTGATGCCGCCAATGCCGCTAAACCTGTGATAGTGCTTCCATTCGTGGCTATGCAGTCAGTACCTACTACGAGCTTAACTCCGTTGAGGAATACACTTACCTGACCAGAAGTGTAGCCTATGGGTACGCCAGCATCATCTGCTGAGACTACTGTTTCACCACCAGATGCTGATGTGTATGTGAACCTCTGGGCTTTACCCATCCCATCTGGTTCTGCTCCTATGTAACTCATGTTTGTTTCCTTTTAATTTTTATACTGCGTATCTGATTATTACTACTCCTGAACCGCCATCACCACCATGTGTACCACCTTTCCCAGCACCACCACCGCCACCACCTGTAGAAGCCACTGCATCTACGGCACTTGTGGTGTCATAACCACTATTCCCTCCACCTCCTGAACCTCCTGAACCTCTACCCCCACTTGTACCACTTGCTCCTACTCCACCTCCACCACCACCAGAAAAAACTCCTGAAGCACCTCCTACATTCGTTGAAAAATTAGAAACATAACTCCTTCCGGCTCCTCCTGCTCCACCACTACCGCCAGTAGCTGTTGTTCCGATTCCCCCTGCTCCACCTCCACCTCCAGAGGCATAGGGTGTGGACTCAGCAGAAGCATTGCCACCTAGATAGCCATATCCTGTTCCTGTTCCTGAATATGAAGTTGCAGCAGCACCGGTGTTAGTGCTATAGGCTCCTCCACCACCTGAACCACCAGTTCCAGCCGCAGTATTAGAATAAGAACCAGCACCTCCTCCTCCTCCAAGAGCAGTAATAATACCTGCAACTATAGAATTTCCACCATTACTTCCAGTATTATTTCCACCGGGAGGTATTGTTTGGCTAGTTACGGATGCTCCTTCAGATCCTCCAGCACCAACAGTAATTAAATATGATCCACTTAGTGCCACTCCTGTAGCATAAACCAAACCGCCACCTCCACCTCCACCGGATGCGGTACTAGTAGTATTACTAAAGTTATTACCTCCGCCACCACCTCCTGCAACTACGAGAATATCACAAGATAAACTAAAATTAGCAACAAAATTAGTACCAGTATTTGCTATAGTAAAATAATGAATCTTATAGTTGGAAACCCAATCATTGGTATTAATAGTAGTTCCACCAGTTGCCGCATAATCATAAGAGATTATATTGAAGAGTCTTGGTGCAGTTTTCTGTCCTTCATCATCCGTTGCTACTGCATAGAAGGGAAATGTTGTAGCATTAGAGGCTGCGGTTAATGTTCCTGTGAGGTGTCCTGTTCCTTGCAGAGTCAATCCATTGATTGCTGTAGTGATTACAGTATCATCTGTAGCACTTGTTACTCTTGCAAATCCAGAGGTAAGTGCAACACTATTTTCAGTACCTGCTATTATTGGTGCAGAAGCATTTGCTGTGAAAAATGTATTTTCAACAAAACCACCTAATGACCCTGCGGCAGTAGTGAATATTGGTTCTACATCATAGACAAAGTTTGTGCTTGCAGTTAGGCCAGAAGCATTTGTAACTAGTAAGGTTATGGTTCCTGCGGCATGAGCAGGAGGTGTGCAAGTTATTACAGTCTTTAGTGAATTAACAGAGATTGAGGTTGCAGAAGTTCCATCGAAAGTTACTGCAATGTTTGCAGGATTTCCACCTAGAATAGAATCAAAGTTCGTACCTGTGATGGTTACTGCTCCACCAAATGTTAGGGTTACAGTTGCTGATGCTGTTGCGGCTGCTGATAAAACAAAAGAGGTATCTTCTATGACTGATACAACAGTTGCACCAACAGGTATTCCTGTTCCGGCTACTACCATTCCTACTTGTATTCCAAGTGATGCTCCCGGCACTAATACTGTGGTGCTGGTCTGAGTAGTACAACTAACTGAGACAAGTCCTACTACAGTTTTTTCTGCCGTTGCAGTTGCCCCATCTGAATACACAAAACTTGTGAGAACTGGTGCAGTTGTAATTCCTGACCAGACTCCAGAAGCACGTTGCTGTAACATTCCAAGTGTACTGTTATATACCAGCATCCCATCGACAGCAGTTATAGAAGCATTTGTTCCTCCGACTGCTCCCGGTAGGTTTGCCGTTGTAAGAGATGGGATTTTAGCGGAGGAACCTACTAGGCTAGTCCACTCAACAGTAGTTGCACTAAAGATCGACAGGGCAACAACTTCTACAACGTCACCAGAAGCATAAGATGAAGTAAACGTGATCGTTGAGCCATTACTGGCTACTACATCAGTTGGAATGACCTGCTTAACA
>Ga0209709_10000435_pt1 | contig 39798 bp, 38 predicted proteins | sample ArcticOcean_MG_C_2_FD_187435 | JGI IMG/M metagenome (GOLD analysis project Ga0209709, IMG submission 187435) | Marine microbial communities from western Arctic Ocean - ArcticOcean_MG_CB4_136 (SPAdes) (version 2) | ecosystem: Environmental > Aquatic > Marine > Oceanic | place: Arctic Ocean... | reverse complement strand
CCCTTGGTCAAACTACCTGGATTAGCTAAGCGTTTAGGTATAGGGAGCCTTTTATTAAAAGATGAAAGCCATCGATTTGGACTTAATGCATTTAAGGCCTTAGGTGCTTCATATGCAATGTATAGGCAAATAGAAAAAAATCCGAAAATAAAGACATTTTGCACTGCGACTGATGGGAACCATGGTCGAGCAGTAGCATGGATGGCTAGAAAACTAGGGCGAAAGGCTCTTGTTTATATGCCTCAAAGAACCGTTGCTGATAGAGTAAAAGCAATAGAACAAGAAGGTGCAGATGTGTTTGTGATAGATGAAGCCTATGATACTGCTGTAAAGATGGCGAGCACACGTGTGGATGAAGCTAATAAAAAATCGGGAAATCATTTTTGGTCTTTGATACAAGATACGGCTTGGGATGGATATGAAGAGGTTCCACTAGATATCATGAAAGGGTATTGGACTCAGATACATGAGATTACTAAGCAAATAGGGAAAGAAAAAATTGATGTATTGTTTCTTCAAACGGGTGTAGGAAGTTGGGCAGCTTCAATCATTGGTTATATAATGAAAGAATGGCAGAATCCCCCTGTCTGTATTAGTGTAGAACCTCACTCTGCCAACTGTTTATTTGAATCAATAAAAACTGGCAATCGAGTTTCAGTTGAAAACAACAGAACAACAACCATGGCAGGACTAAATTGTGGCTCAGTATCAACCTTGGCATGGAATATATTGAAGAATGGGCTAGTAGGATCTATATCGATTTCAGATAAGCTATCAGAAAAAGCAATGATGACATTAGCTTCTCCTGTCTCTGGAGATCCAGTAATTATTTCCGGTGAATCAGGAGCAAGTGGCCTAGGTGCATTAATAGGTCTTTGCAAGACACATGAGTTTAATAACTTCAAAGAGAAAATTTGTTTGAACAAAAGATCATCTGTCTTGGTGATCAATACGGAAGGAGACACTGACCGATCAAATTATGAACGGGTTATGAATGATAATATAGAAAACAATTTTTAATTGTTTTCTATGCACACCAATTACAATAGACAAAGTTGCATGATGCGCATAATTTGATGAGTGGATGTTTGTTCACACATGGGTTTTATTGTTTGTGGGATGATAGGTAGATTTAGGTATGGCTCATAAAAAGATATGAATATAAGGACAGATCACCTACCATTTCCAATGCCAAAGCGACCCCATTCTATGATACAGGAATGGCGCCATCTGAGTTTATTGCATTGGAAGATCGACCCAGCGTGTCTAGTTCCTTATATTCCAGATGGCTTAGAAATAGACACCTATGAAGATAATGCCTATGTAAGTATCATTCCGTTTATGATGGTAGGAGTCAGGCCGCGACTAGCTTTCCCTGTCCCTGGGATATCGACATTTCCTGAGTTTAATATTAGGACCTATGTGAAGCACGGGGAGAAAGCTGGTGTATTTTTTATCACTTTGGACGCACAGAGTAGAGTCTCGTGCCTGTATGCACCGTATGCCTATGGACTTCCATACAGATATGCAAAAGGAAGATTGTATGTTGATGGCAGCACGTATAGTTGGAAAAGCAAGAGAGTAGAAGGAGCAGAAGAACTTATTGGCTCATGCATTGGAACAGGTCAGAGTATGCTGGCGAAGCCTGGATCCCTTGATGAGTTCTTATTTGAGCGATATTGTCTATATACATTACATAATAATAGGCTGAGTATTGCATATACTCATCATAATCCATGGAGCTTTCGAAAAGCAAAAGCAGATGTCATTACCAATACTCTAGCCGAATCATATAATCTTGGCATATTAGATGTGCTAAAACCAGATCTTGTTCATATGTCGGATGGTGTAGTAGTTCATACGTACTCGATTGAGGATGTTGCTACATAAATGCTAGACTCTAGCAGAGATGTCTTATTACTGGATGGGGATTGTGGCCTATGCCACCAGTTAGCATTTTTTCTGGACCCAAGGCTGGTTCCAGGTGTTGATATTGCATATAGGCCTATAAAGTCAGATGATGCTCAAAAACTAATTCAGACATTTCCTGAATGGCAGCAGAAGGCTGATACAGTTTACCTGTTTAGGAATGGTTGTTCTTATATCAGATCTGCCGCAGCAATACGGTGTCTGCTTTACTTGAGGTGGTATTGGAAGATCTGGTTTTTGATTGCTTGGCTTATTCCACTACCAATACGCGATATGATTTACCGATTTGTAGCCAAATACAGACATTGGATTTTTAAGAAACCAGAAATTTGCACATTCAGAATCGATTGAACCTAGCAATCTTGGTTTCTGGACTGATTCGTCTCATATAGGCCAAGTTGCTAATCCCAATGCATGAGTTTCTTTATTTAATAGTTTTGAAATTAATTACCCTGAATTATTAAGTTACCCATAGATTAAACTAATCATATTCCATCATAAATATGAAATTATTAGATTCTAAATCGTCTTTTAACCAATCCAAAAAAGAAGACGTTGCGTGAACCTCATGACCCGATGAGTGATAAATTTTAATTAAAAATCAATAAATATGGATAAAAATAAATAATGAATGTATTTGAATTCATAAAAGAGAAGAGATCAGGTATTAAAGATAATACCGAACAGTATAGGGCCATTTTAGAGCCAAAATTTCGATCCTTGTCAAATAAAATAAATAATAAAATAATAAACACACTAAATAATCCATGGATGTCCAATTTTAAATCCATGGATGGTTCAAATATTTTTACTCAAAAGGACAATATTTCAAATGCGATAATTAAAAAAGCTTTTGATAACATATATCAGAGATTAGGCGCTGAGATTTTTATAGGAGAATGGGAAACCATAGACCAAGAGTGTATCAATAATTTTGCTGATGTTACAGGGGATAAACAATGGATCCATATAAATCCAGAAAAAGCTAAAGTTGAATCTCCTTTCAAATCTACTATTGCTCATGGTTTTTTAACTCTAGCGCTGATTCCTAAATTAACAGATAGCTTGCAGCCCAAAAATTTATATCCAGATGTACGAATGGTTGTAAACTATGGTTTGAATCAGGTAAGATTTCCGTATCCTATAAGATCAGGAGCTCGAATAAGAGCAAGAGTTAAATTAATTAGTGCTGTTCCGATGAAGAATAGTATAGAGCTAGTAAATGAAGTCAGCATTGAAGTAGAAGGAAGAAGTCGTTTAGGTTGTGTTGCCGAAACGGTGTTACGATTGTATTATTAAAATATTATTTTCTCCTGATACCTTTTGAAAGTAGAAGCGAAGAAGCAACAGCAAAAAATGAAAATCTATTCGGTTAATTTTTGTCATAATTCATTCTCAATAAAATGATTACAACACTATTTTTTGATATTGGTGGTGTTCTGATAAATATCCATCCGGAAAGAACACTACAATATTTAAGCGATTGTACAGATGTATCTGTGGAAGATGTTCGTAAATGTTTTCCAATGGAAGCCCATAACCAATACGAAAAAGGGAATTTATCTAACCATGAATGGTTCCTGGCAGTGAAAGAAAGTTTACCCCAGCCATGCTGTCTTAAAGAGTCGGACTTTTGGCATGCTTGGAAACTACTTTTGGGAGATGAGAAAGATACCGTAAGAATTCTGAAGGAATTATCAAGAAACTATTCTATTTGGTTATTGTCAAATACCAACACAAAACATATTAGAGATGAGATTGAAAAGCGGTATACGTTTCCAAACTTAGTGTCTGGTTCTGTGTATTCATTTAATGTGGGATTACGTAAACCACATAAAGAGATTTATTTAACTGCAGCCGAATTGGCTGGTACAGAACCTGCTAATTCCATTTTTATTGATGACATGGCCGAAAACATTTATACTGCAACTGAAGTAGGATTTACGGGCATCCAATATTTTTCTACAGAACAATTAATTGAAGACCTGACACACTTAGGTATCATGCAAAAAGAAACGGTTATTTTATGAAATATTTTACAACCATATTGATTTTAGCAACAAGTTTACTCCAGGCCACTGGTGCCTGGATGATGAGTGGTAGGACACACCCTGAATTGAAATGGTATACTATAGAAACAAACCACTTTGATGTTCATTACCACGATGGTATCCGGGACATTGCTGTTCAGGGTGCATCCATCGCTGAACAGGTACGCCCCATATTAATGGAACAAATGGGCCTGGACACACTCCGCAGGTTAGATATTGTTTTTACCACCGAAGATGAAGTACTGAATGGATTCGCCATGCCCAGTAACCACACTGTCATTTGGGTAGATCAAAATGATGCGGCTTTGTGGGTGGGCGATGAAAAATGGATGCGGACGGTATTAGCCCACGAACTTCAGCATTTGGTCTTTTTCAATACGGTCAAAACATGGTTGCCAGAACCTATGAATACAATTTATGCTGGTGTCCCTGGCTGGATCGTTGAAGGGCTCGCAGAATATTATACAGAAAAATGGAGGCCATTTCGATTTGATATTTCTCACAAGGGACATGTGATCGGAAACACGGTACACAAGATTCAAGATCCTCATAATGATGGTTTTTCTAAAAGCCTCTATCTTGCTGATCGCTTTGGCGATTCCACGATTGTTAAAATTCTAAGTGATCGTGATAAATCAAAATTATTAGATTTTGATAAAGCCTTTAAGAAACACACGGGTGTGAAACTGAAGCAATTCAATGAAGACTGGCGCAGGCACATGAATACATTTTTCTTTGGCCAGCGCGCCCAAAAAGAACGGGTAGAAGATGTAGGTAAAGTACACAAACTACCTTTGAAAAGAATGGTAGCATTTGATTATTTCAATGATTCACTGCGTGTGGCTATGGTTGGGCAACTTTCAAAAGGTCAGGGAGATCTATCTTTGGTGGTGGCCACACGGGACACTGCCAAAGAAAATAAAGAATGGAAAAAGAGAGTTGAAAAAGCAGAAAAAAAAGGTGAGAAACCAAAAAAAGTAAAACCCAAATGGAAAATAAAAGAATATGACCATGGCATATTTGGTGAGTTGATTCAAAACCTGGATGTTGCCCCAGATGGACAATCCATCATATATCCTAAATACAGATTTGGTCAACACCAATCTCTCCAGTTTGGAATTTGGAAATTAGATATCGAATCTAAGAAAAAGACATTGCTTACCCCATACATGCGTGCGAATTATCCCCAATACTCCCCTGATGGCAGCAAGATAGTTTTTGTCGCCCACAAGAATTCAACAACCCAACTTTATACCATGAATGCGGACGGTAGTGATATTAAACCTTTAACAATGAATGAAGGAGACACCCAGATCATTACACCCATGTGGCGCTCAGATGGGAAGGCCATTGCCTTCGCTCAATCCGATCCGGATGGACTGATGGATATTCATATTATGGATCTTGCAACAGGACGCGTCAGCCAGATTACGGATAGCCATGAAGGAGATTATGCTCCGATTTGGCACCCGGATGGAAAAAAAATATCTTATACAGGTCTTTATGATTACACGCCTAATCTATACACCCACGATCTTGAAACGGGTGAAACAATCCAAAATACAGACATTGGGGATGTTGTCATTGGCGCAAGCTGGAACCACGAAACTTCAAGCATCACCGCCCTTACGTTGAGAACAACAGATTCTTCTCGTGTGGTGGATATTGATCCTTCCCGGTTAGCCGACAAAAGGGAAGTGAAAATGAATCCTGCATTTTCTACCTGGCGAACAAAGGCGCCGGATCATCCTATGGAGAATATTAATTCTAAATTGGACGTTACAATCCACAGTGAAACACCCTATAAATTTTATAAACATATATCCCATGTGGGGACAGTGGCATTACCAGATAACCAAAGCCTATTTTTAAATACGGTATTTACAGATGGCATGGGCCGGCATGTGGTAGGTGGGTTATTTATTACGGACTATGATTCCTTATTTGGAACTTTAATCCAATATAATAATAATACGGGTTTTCCTTTCGGCGGATCTTGGGGAGTGAATTATTACAAAGATTTATTTTTCACATTCCAGTTCTACAACCGGGATCAGGTTCCTCTCTTTGAATTATTTAATGGAACATCTCTATGGTGGATGATGCCTTACAACTTTGGTAATTCCAGAGCGGCAAATCATTCTATCGGTATTGCATTGGGGCTAATGGATCGACAGGCAATCGATTTTAATGATTCTTTAGATGTATTCATCACACCTGGAAGTGGAAAAGAAGGAAAACTATCCCTGAATTACACATTCAAAAACCAACGAATTCATAGGCGGAATATGTTTGCCCCGAACCATGGTTATGGATTTAGTGTGAATCATGATATGGTAACGTCAGCCATTTGGGGCGATTTGGATTACAATAAGACAGAAATAGATTTATTCACTCATCAAAAAGCAGGCCCCTTATCTTTCTATGCTCGCGGTCGTTATGAAAAATTATCTGGCGTACCACTCGCACAAGATACATTGGGAATTTTTGATATCCCTAATTATTACATTGCAGGAAGCTTTGTCCCAGGACGTGAATATATGAGCCCTCGCGGTTTCTCCGGAGCAAGATATGGAGATCAGGCATTTATGGGAACGGTTGAATTACGAGCCCCCGCAGCGCCGTTTCAATTTGTTGAAATATTAAAGATAATTCAATTGGGGAATCCAACAGTTGCACTTATTTCAGATTTTGGAAATGCCTGGAATAATGACGACGATAAGGAAGACCTGATTATGACAACTGGTTTAGAATTCCGGTTTGCATTATCCTTGGCAAAATCGCCTTTGTTTATTTTTAGTTATGGCTGGGCACAAGAGAATAATAAATGGTCCGATGGATCTCCTGATCCCTATTTCCAAATGACGCTTATTAATCCGTTTTAGGTATGAAAAATACAATTATTTGGTTTGAGATCAATGTAGTCGATTTGGATCGAGCCAAAAAATTCTATGACCACGTTTTACAAACGAATATCCGCAAAGAAGAGATGGAAGGATATCCACCCATGGGTATTATTCCTGACGAAGGTGTGAATGGTGCTTTAGTAGAAGATGAAGAATACGAAGCGCCGGAACATAGTGGCGTCATGCTTTATTTTGATGGGAGTTCCGGAATTAATCCTTACTTAGAACGTGTAGAAGAAGCCGGGGGAGAAGTGGTTGTTCCCAGATCGTTCGTGAATGAGTCTGTTGGGCACTGGGCGGCGTTTTCAGATTTGGATGGGAATCTGCTGGCTTTTTACGAACCGCCCCAATAAAATGTAATTAAGACTTAAATATTCACGTTTAATTTTTAAAACCAATAACGTCTCAAAGAAACTGAAAAGATTAATCCTTCAGCATTTATAGTAGGTTCATCACCGTCCCAAACTGCATCTTCTTGCCTTGTTTTATCATTTCCATTATCATCTTTTTCACCAGTTTTCACTGAATAAGTCCAAGCCTGGTTATTAGTTATAAGAATATTTTTCATTGATAAAACAAGATCCCAGTGTTTTCCAACTTGAACACCCAAATTGAATCCAACTGCCGGCATCACTAATACGCTATTAACAGAATGATTTTTGTCATCTTGTGTAAACGCGAAACAAATAGGGAGATCAAGAGATGTTGAAACAGTTGAGCCAAACCCCGAGAATAAAGTGAAATCAAATGAACCACCAATCCCCAAATAACTATCCATTTTATCTCTGGAATCCTGTATAAAACCAAAATGGCCGTTCAGGCTCCCAGATAAAAGCCCGAAAGGATTGATCAATAATTTCCCTGTTAAATCATAATGAGGCAAAGAGCCATACGACAAACTTAAATCCACAATATATGGGTTTGTCAACATTTCATAAGCTTTATGTCCTTCTTTCACCTTTCGCCATTTTCTTACAACTTTTGCTTTACTTGCGTCAGGGCCCACCTCCGTAATACGAGCTAATCCCCTGGTCTTTCCCGGTAAAGTAATGGTTCTCCCCTTATAATTTTTTTGTTTATCTTTAGAAGCGATCTCAAAAAAATCTCCTTTTTGAAGCCCCAGGTTTTCACCAGACAAAATAGAAATGGTTTTACCATCCACTTCAATGATTTCGCTGGTAATCATGTAAAGTTCTTTCAATTTACTGCGAACTTGAAGGGTGAGATTAGATAGAGTTTTCTCCAGTGAAGCATCCCGGTTGCCGCCAGTGTGACTTGCCCCTAATTTAAATGATTTTTCTGAAATACCAGTTTCCACATTCACTAATCGCACATTCGCATTGATAACTGTATGAATATTATTTTCTAATTCAAGCCGTCTTTTTTCTTTTGCACTTTTGGTATTGTCAACTGCAGCCGTAACCGTTTTTTTGACCACCCAGGAAAATAAGGTTTCATCTTTGTCAACATCATCCTCTTCATCCTCTTCTTTTTTTACTTTAGGAACACCTTTTTGCCCGAAATGAACAATATTGATAATGAGAGCTTCTTCTGCTGCTGCCATCTCACCGAATTCCACCACTTGTTTATCTGAGACTATACCGGACAGTTGGAATGCCTGTTCCTCTAGGATCTCATCCACAAGGTTGCGGTCAATCACTTCAAACCGCCCTACCGATGTAGCGGCATCAGCAATAATGGAAGTAACCTTATCTGCTACAGGTCCATACTTTTCCTGGGATGCAGGCAAGATCATGAGCCATTTTTTTTCCAAAGTAATGTCCTCATCCAGTTCCTGGGGGAAACCCATAGAAAAAATGAAGATGAAAATGAGAAATGTTTTTTTCATCAAAATGTCCAATTCAATGGTCGTTTAAAAGCAAAAGTTAAGAAAACTGAAGGAGTATTAATGTTAAAGGACTCATCCTTTAAAAAATCTTCTGTAAATCCAATAATAAAGGCTACCCCTGTTTTTATAGACCACTGGGCTTCAGCGACTAATTGTATCCTGGAAAGATCATCAGCCTGTTTGCTGATTTGATGAAAATAATCCACTTCAATTTTTGTTTCATATTGTCCCATCTTTTTATCGGCTGTGAACCCACCCCGGGCATAGGATGTTTTTTGTTTTGTGTTTAAATAATCTGAATTATCGAAGGCAATCCCCAATTCGGCTGTCATATTTCCCGATTCAGAATTACGAATGAGCCAACCGAATCCTTGATTAAAATGGTATCGAAGATTTACATCAATGAAAGTATTCTTTTCATAAATAAGGGTGTTGAACGAATATAACCAGTCAAAAGACATAAAGCGTCGACTGGTTTTTTGGCGGACACGAATTTCCTGATTGTCTTTAAAAAAGTGGCCATAAAATCGGACATCTTGAAAAATGTATGGGGTGGTTCGATTTAAACGAACGTAGCTGGCAAGGCCGGGAGAAGATGCTTCGGTCTGAACAGCACCAAGGCGGAAATATTGTTTCCAATTCGGAAGCTCTGCTTCAGGATAATGGCCAAAAACCAATGAAAGAAAAATGACAGAGATGCAACATCTCATCATTGTTTGATTTTTTTTCCACTTTGCATAAGAAGAATTGCCATCGTTGTAAATATGGCTGTCAGGAACAAGGCCATCCAAAAACTAACAATGAAAGATGAATCACTGACTCCCAGGATCGTATACCGAATTCCATTGATCATATAATAAATGGGATTGATAAAACTCAAACTTTGTGCCCATTCCGGGAGCATTTCAATTGAATAAAAGATACCTCCCAAAAAACTCAGCGGTGTGAGAAAAAAATTCTGCATCATAGCCAATTGATCCCAGCTTTCTGTTATTTGTCCTAAAATAAGTCCCATGCTGGCAAAAGCCCATGATACGAGAAAAATAAAAACAATAGTCCCCAGGGGATTGACTACTGGAAGATCAGTAAGGAGTACACCTAAAATTAAAACTAGAATACCATTCACAACACCTCGAACCGTTCCACCAATAATGTATGCTAATGAGATTTCCAACCCAGACAGCGGTGCGGTTAATAGATCAGGTAATTGTTGGAGTAATTTCATTTGCAGCATAGATGATGATGTGTTGGCAGTAGCATTGGTGAGCGTATTCATCATGATGAGACCCGGTAAAATAAATAAGGTATATGGGACGCCTTGAATCTCAGAAATTCGTTGTTCAAGAGTGAAGCCAAATATGACAATGTATAATCCGGATGAAATGAGTCCCGGCAAAACGGTTTGGCGATACACAGAAAAGAATCGTCCCACTTCGCGTTTGATCAAAGTGCCAAAGCCAATCCAATTCATTCGTTGATGCCTTTACCCGTCAGACTCAAAAATACATCTTCCAAAGATGAAACTTTAGATTCAATACTTTGGATATGAACATCAGCTTTTGATAATTGTCGAATAATCTCTGGCATAGCGGAATCAGGGTCTTTCACGGAAAAGTGCAGTCGGTTTTCGTCTCGGGTGAATGTGAATTCATTTAAATAGGACTCCATGCCATTTCCTACATCTCCCAATTGGACTGTGATACCTGCTTTCCCCAATTCCCGTGTTAAATTTTTAGGTGACCCTTCTTTCAAGATTTTCCCTTCATGAATAATGGCTACATTTTTGCAGAGCAACTCTGCTTCTTCTATATAATGAGTGGTCAGAAGTATTGTTTTACCCTGAGAGTGGAGGTCTCGGAGGTACTGCCATAGTTCCCGTCGTAGTTCCACATCCACGCCAGCGGTTGGCTCATCCAAAATAATTATATCCGGATCATGAACCAGCGCCTTTGCTATTTGGAACCGACGCTTCATTCCTCCGGAAAGTTGTCGCAATCGAGATTCTCGTTTTTTGGCTAGTCCTAATCGTTCAAATAGATCATCAATTTTCGGCTTTGCCTGCTCTTGGGTGAGCCCATAATAACCTGCTTGGAAGTACAGTAGCTTTTCGATGGGGAAAAACCAATCGACCGAAAACTCTTGAGCGGCAATCCCGATCTTAGATCGCGTAAATCTGAAATCTTTCACGGTATCTTTTCCGAAGACCTCCGTACTGCCTTCATCTCGAAATACAAGACCCGTAACAATATTGATTGTTGTGGTTTTTCCAGCACCATTGGGGCCAAGCAATCCAAAAAACTCCCCTTGCTCAATGGTCATATCTACACCGCGGAGGGCGTGAACATCCCCAAAGGATTTTGTTAATCCTGTTATTTGAATGGCGGGTGCGGACACTGGAATTATTCGAATCCGATATGCTGGTCGAAGGGGCTGGGAAAATCAAATCCTTCTGCGTCGGGAAAATGCGCGATGGATACGATAAATGCCCACGGAATCAAGATAGATGCTTCCACTTTTTTAGTTTTAGCCTTCCCTTTTCCTGTGACATTTGGAACGGAAAATTTAGGATGACTGATCCACATGCCATGTTCGTCGTATCCCTTTACATAGACAAATATTTTGTCCTGTTCAATACCAATTTTTTTTAAAGGTTCATGCCCCTCAAGAACGATCAAAATTAAATCGCCCACAACTTCTTTTATTTGCATCATAGTTATATCCAATCGTTAATAGGGTACAAATTTATAGATAACACCTAAATAATCCACCACATAGAGTTCACCAGAGTTATCTTCGCCAAAGGATGAAATGAACAGGGGCACATCTTTACTTGTTTTTTTTAGTTTACTTCTAAGGTTTTGAAAATTAACTCTTTTCTTTTCTTTTAATTGAAAAGACCATATCCGTCCTGTGCAGTAATCCCCGAATATATAAGTACCATAAAGTTCCGGAATATTGGCGCCGCGATAAACATACCCTCCTGTTACGGAACAGCCCGTAGCTTCTGCTTCATCCATCCCCAAAAGAATTTTCATATAGGCAGCATTATTAGGATATTCATGAACTGGTTTCACAAGACCTGTAGTGTCGCATAATTCTTCTGGATTGTAACAATGATTCGCTTCCATCACCCGCCAGCCATAATTGGCTCCTTTTGAATCTTCCCATGAATTCCAATTCACTTCTTCCCAGAGATTTTGCCCAACGTCGCCGATAATAAGATCATTGGTTTCTCGATCAAAAGAAAAACGCCATGGATTCCGGAGACCATAACACCAAATTTCCGCTTTTTTATTTTTTTGTCTAACAAAAGGATTATCAGGTGGAATACTATATAAATCACCTTTATTCACGTCAATTCGAAGAATGGCTCCAAGAAGCGTATTCTGGTTTTGAGCATTGTTGTATGGATCGCCCCATTTTCCACCATCGCCAAATCCAATATATAACATGCCGTCATTAGCATTAAATACAAGATGTCCGCCATTATGATTGCCAAATGGTTGCGCCAATTCTAATAATACTTTTTCAGATTCTTCATCTGCGATTTCAGGATCATCTGTGACAGAAAACCGAGATACAATGGATGTATCATTCTTATTAACATAATTAACATAAAAGAATCCATTAGTAAAATAATCAGGATGGAAAGCAAGCCCAAGTAGTCCTTCTTCACTTCCAGGAACGAATGAGCCATGAACCCGATCTGAAATATCAAGGAATGGTTTACTAAGCGTTTCTCCATTTTTGATAATATGGATCAGGCCTTTTTGGTTTACAATAAATAATCTAGAATCATCTCCCACTGGTTGGGTGAGATAAAGAGCTTTTGCGGGGACAGTCGCTACTTTTATAACAGCAAAGTTTTGACTGAAAGAGACGGAGAGCAGAATAATTAAATACAGCATTCTGGGATATAGGCCACGAATTAAAAATGAAATAACATTCATGGTTTTTTGCATCTTTTGTGCTTTAAGCATTTTTAACTTTATCAAAAAAATCTTCTTCAGTTAAGATACTTACTCCTAAGGCACTCGCTTTTTTTAATTTGGATCCAGCACCGGGTCCTGCTATAATAAAATCTGTTTTCTCACTCACAGATCCGGATGTTTTTCCACCCAGATTTTCTAATATGTCTTTAGCTTCTTTACGAGTCAACTTTTCGAGAGACCCTGTAAAGACAAAAGTTTGTCCAGCAAAAGGTTGGTGTAAGTTTACTTCAACTGTTGCCAGCCTTAAACCATAGTCCAAACAATTTTGAACCATTTTTTTATTTGAATCATTAAACCAGAATTGGATTACAGTTTCAGCAACAATAGGACCGATCTCATCAATAGCTTCTAATTCTTCAACAGTTGAATTTTGAAACTCTGCTAAATTTCCGGAATACTGTTTTTCCAGTACTTTTGCGATGTGTTCGCCTACATTACGGATTCCTAATGCATAGATAAACCGGGCGAAAGTTGTACCCTTAGAATTTGAAATAGCTTCAACCAAATTTTCAGCAGATTTTTTCCCTAAACGATCAAGTTTTTCTAATGCTTCCTGTTCTAAATTGAAAAGGCCATCAATGGATTGGATGAGATTTTCATCTACCAATTGGTCCACGATTTTTTCTCCAAGCCCATCAATATCCAAAGCCAGTTTCGATGCAAAATGCTGGATCCGACCTTTAATTTGCCTTGGGCATGAAATATTACCACACCGCAATATCACCTCACCTTCAAGTCGGTGAGTTTCGTGTTGACAAACGGGACATGCATTTGGGATCTGGAATGGTTTAGTCCAGTTTGGCCGTTTTTCTTTAATAACTTTCACAACCTTTGGGATGACATCGCCAGCCCGCTCTATCAATACTGTGTCGCCAATCCTAATATCTTTCCGAACAATCTCATCTTGATTATGTAGTGTTGCATTTGTAACAGTGACACCGGCTATATAAACAGGTTCCAATTTAGCCACGGGCGTTAAAGCGCCAGTTCTACCAACTTGAATATCAATATCATGAATGACAGTTGTGGCCTGTTGTGCTTTGAATTTCCCAGCTATTGCCCATCGAGGAGATCGACTTCGAGTTCCTAAGTCCTCCCGTTTGTTATAATTATTCACTTTAAAGACCGTGCCATCAATTTCGTATGCAAGGTCATTCCGCTGGTCTTCCAACTTCTGGTGAAATTGTGTCAACCCTTTTGAACCCGTGACAATTTGAATAAAAGGATTCACAGGCAATCCCCATTTTTTTAGAGAATCTAAAAAAGATGAATGATCAATAAACTCTACACCATTACTCATGCCTGCTTCATAACAATAAATTGACAATGGACGTTCTGCCGTAATGGTTGGATCTAATTGACGGAGACTCCCTGCAGCTGCATTTCTTGGATTAGCAAAAGCAGATTTCTCATTTAATTCTTGTTTTTCATTTAAATCTTTGAAATCATTTTTCCGTATAAATACTTCCCCACGTATTTCTAAAAGCGGTGGGGCAGGCAGATCATTCGTTCGAAGAGATAATGGAATCCCTCGAATAGTTTTCAAATTATGAGTTATATCTTCGCCCGTAAATCCATCACCGCGAGTTGAACCATGAATAAATGTCCCATTTTCATAAACCAGTTCTACACCAAGCCCATCCAATTTTGGTTCTGCCATATAGTTGACAGATTCTTGATCCAGCCCTTTCTGCATTCGTTCATCAAATGCAACCAATTCTGCTTCATTCATGGCATTTGCCAGGGATAGCATAGGAATGCGATGTTTGATGGTTCCAAACTTAGAAACAGGATGTGACCCAACCCGTTGAGTAGGAGAATCTGAGGTAACTAAATTTGGATTTTCTCTTTCAAGGGATTGTAAATCACGGAGGATGGTATCATATTCACCATCGGAAATGGTTGGATCATCCATGACATAATAGCGGTAATTATGATCTTGTAGGATTCCACGGAGTTCAGCAATACGTTTTTCAGGGTTCATTGATTCAAACGAGACCGTTGTTTGAAATATTGGACAGGATCAATCAATAATTTATTCACGGGTGTCAGCTCTCCTTTATCATTAATAGGTGTACCGTAAATATTGGTCTTTGATTTAATCACAAAATAATATTGAAGGCGTGTCCCAGGATAAATATTTGGATCATATTTAAAGTTATAATGACCGTGGCGGCCTTCAAGGAGGAATTCCTGATAGTATTGCATGGAATCAGTTTTAAAGAAGATGGTTGCTGATCTCACAGAGTCTTTGGGAATATTTGTGATGAAATCAAGCGTATGAGAGCGACCCGTAAATAATGGTTTTGGTGGTGCGTGATAAATTCGTTGGTTTGTAAATAGGGATGGATCATCATCTCTAACCTGTGTTTCAATTTGGGCTATTAATAAAAAAGGTATTAAATATAAATATTTTAACACAATTCACCTGATTTTTTGGAGTTTGTCAAAAGATTGTTTCAATTATTTTCCACCGATCGTTAAACAATTTTTACGCCATTGATCTTCATTTATAACACCATCAATAAAAAAATCCTTTGAACAAGATAAATCAGCTTTAGCGAAAGTAGGTAAAGCATTTTCACCAAAATGCATTACAAGGACAGATTGGGTAAACTTGGTCTTGGAAATATTAGCGATCTGGTTCATAGCCTTAAAGCTGAATAACAGGGCATCATTTACATATTCAATTTCAGGTTCAATCTCAATTTGAATAACAGTTTCTCCTCTGCTAATATAAAACCGGTGACCGATCAACGCAGGGGCTAATTTGGCAGTAAGAAAATATTCATCCATCATAATGGCAATCTGCTTATCCCCAAATTTTGGAGAATCACCAAAAATGATTTGTAAGAATATCAATGAATAAATTAGTTTTTTCATAGAGGTCAGTAACGTCTTTTTATCAAAATAGCCATTAAAATCAGGGATAGAATTCCGACTGAAATTAAGGTTTTTTGATACCGATCTGTAGTATAGATAACTGATCTCCCACTCAATGTATAAGAATCTGAGAGGAGAGAGTCCAACCCAAAATTCCAGATAAGGGTATCCTGTATAACTTTATTTGCATTCGAAAATATTGGTTGTCCCGGCATGATGACTTTGAGTTCAAATGAATCATCATTTAGATCTAATGTCGAATTAAGGATATTTTCATGTTTTTTCATAGCAAGGGCTAGGTTACTTGGTAAATCAGGATCAATCTTAAAAGGTTTAAAAAGGTCTGTTAAAAATAGTTCACGATCCTTTTGAATATTTTTCAGGTCATCCATGGATGTCAACTTTGCAAATGAGTTTTGCAAATGATTTACCAGTCTTTGATTCCAAATATTTTGTTTTTGGGATAAGGAGTCCCTAGAAATATCGTTCAAACCTTTTTGCATCAAAACTGTAAGTGCTTCCGGGAGCCAATAAAGTGAATCTGGTTTTTCAGATAAAATGGCTTCATATAATTTTGGATAGTTTTCTTTTATCCGTCTCCCTGAGAAGATGAGAGAAAATGTATATTCAATACTAAACCATTTTTCAGATACAGACCGGTTAAATGCGTATCCCAATGGAAGAGCGTCTCCATGAAAAAATATGATTGATGTATCCAAGATTATTCCTTCCGTGGTCATGCTCCAATTGTTATCATCATCGTGTTTAATAACCTTGACCGATGATGACCATCCGTCCAAATAACTTGGATGTAGATAATCATTGTCTAATACATCAGTAGAATCTCCACGGCTTTCAAACCTGAAATACGATTGTCCATCAGGATGAATTTGGATAAAGATTCGATTTTCTACACAAGAAGATAGGATAAGGATTATAGGTAAAAGATGATATTTAATACTTGGCAACATACCAATGAAATTACTGAATGAATTTGTCTTTTGGGGAGTTGCACTACAACAGTCAAATATGTTATTTTCAGTCACATCAAGACGTGGTTCTATGATCAATTATCTACTTACATACATAATTCTTATTGGTAGTCTTCTTGCTGCCGATTCTCCTAGGTCTTCTGTGCTACGGACAGAGTACGGTTTCATAGATTATGCAAACCGCGTTATCGTTTCCCGTGGAATGGCTAATATTTTACAGAAAAATTCATCCACAGATGAATTGCAGGTGATTGAAAAAAATCTAAAATTTTCCAAAGGTGAAGCCAGATCTCGTGCCAGGGAAAACCTCTTGGACCTAATTAAATTAGTCCATTTTGACAGTCGGACAGTTGGTGAAATCATGGTGGGCGACAAGTTGATTGAAAGCCGGATTGAAACTTTGGTGGGTAGTGCATACCAACAAGGTGAAATTGAATATCTTGAGCGAAATGAAGTGGCGATTGCCTTGGCGATAAATATGTCAGGCTTGGCGGAAATCCTCATTGATGCTAGCGGATACATGAGTGAAGGGGTTGCACAGTCAGCCTATTTAATGACGCGAGCAGCAACACCCAAAAGTGAAAGAACTTCCGGAATTGTCATTGATGCCAGGAATATTTATCATATTCCAGCTATGGTGCCAAAAGTATTTAACGAAGATGAAAAGCTTGTTTATGGACCAAGGTATTATACACGATCACGATCAGTCAATCGCGGTCCAATGGGCTATGCCCATTCCATGGAAGATGGAAATGTTCGTCGCAGAGTAGGCAACAATCCTCTTTTGGTTGAAGCGGTCACCAGCAATGATGACATAAATTTGACTATCTCTAATTTGGATGCAGAACGCATTCGTCATGCAGAAAAAAAGTTCGGACTTCTCACAAATTGCAAAGTTCTTGTTTTACTTAAATAAATATGTAATCATGCCTGATCAGGGCTTGGATTTAAAAATCCTTATGAAATTTTCATATGGAAATTTCTAAAACGGTCGTTCTTTTATTACAGGACGGCCGTTTTTTTTATGGGGAAAAATTTGGATCTGATGGGGAAACAATAGGTGAAGTCTGTTTCAATACTGGGATGACTGGTTATCAGGAAATACTTACTGACCCATCATATTGTCAACAGATTGTTACCATGACGGTCCCCCATATTGGAAACTATGGTGTGAATCCCGATGATTATGAATCAGATCGCATTCAAGTCGCCGGGTTTGTCGTTAAGGAAGCAACAGAGATACCATCTAACTGGCGTTCGACACAATCTCTTGGCGATTATTTAAAAGATCATAACATTGTTGGAATCCAAAAAATAGATACTCGCGCACTAACACGCCATATCCGAGATAATGGCGCTATGAATGGAATTATTTCTACAATTGATTCTAATCTCGAAAGTCTTAAGGAAAAACTATCTCAAGTGCCAGATATGACAGGATTAGATTTAGCTCAAAAAGTAACATGTAAAGATTCCTATTTATGGTCAACAATACAAAATGGTCAATACAAAGTAGCTGCAATCGATTTTGGAATAAAATATAACATTCTTCAATTACTAGAAAGTCATGGATGTAATGTCACTGTTTTTCCCGCCCATGTGACGTCTAAAGAAATATTGGACTTCAATCCGGATGGTGTGTTTTTAAGTAACGGACCAGGAGATCCGGAAGCAGTGACATATGGAATTGAAACAGTAAAGAAATTATTGGGCGAAAAACCTATTTTTGGTATTTGCCTTGGGCATCAAATATTGGCCCTTGCCTTAGGAGGAAAAACCTTCAAGCTAAAATTCGGGCATCGAGGATGCAACCATCCTGTCAAAAATTTAGAGTCTGGTAAAGTAGAAATAACCAGCCAAAACCATGGTTTTGCAGTGGATCTAGATTCGCTCCCGTCCAATATTGAACAAACTCATTTAAATTTAAATGATAATACATCAGAAGGCATTCGCTGTAAAGAATTGTCTGCGTTTTCAGTTCAATACCATCCAGAATCCAGTCCGGGACCCCATGATAGTCGCTATTTGTTTGAACAGTTTATTGGAATGATGAAAAATGAGTAGCCGCGAAGGTATATTATAAGCACTTTACATATTTATAACTTGTTGGTAGGATAAATTTTGCCTAAACGTACTGACATAAATTCCATTTTAATTATTGGTGCCGGTCCCATCGTGATTGGGCAAGCCTGCGAGTTTGATTATTCCGGTACACAAGCCACTCGTGCTTTAAAAGAAGAAGGATATCATGTTATACTGGTGAATTCTAATCCTGCTACTATCATGACAGATCCTGAATTGGCAGATGCAACTTATATTGAGCCTATTACACCGGCGTATGTTGAAGCGATTATTCAAAAAGAAAGGCCCGATGCCATTCTACCAACGGTGGGAGGGCAAACGGCACTCAATCTTACCATGGACCTTCACAAGCTGGGCATTTTAGAAAAATATAATGTACAACTGATTGGCGCCCAAGTGGATGCCATCGATAAAGCAGAAAACCGCGAACGATTTAAGGAAGCGATGGATGCTATCGGAATTGACACTGCTCAGGGTGGGTTTGTCCATTCTTGGCAGGAAGCGGAATCACAATTACAAGACTTGCAATTTCCCATTATTATTCGTCCTTCGTTTACTATGGGTGGAACCGGGGGATCAGTTGCTTATAATTTTGATGAATTTCAAGAATTGATCGAAAACGGATTAAATGCCAGTCCTATTACGGAAGTTTTAATGGAAGAATCCTTATTAGGTTGGAAAGAGTTTGAATTGGAAGTGGTTCGGGATACTGCAGATAATACTATCATTATTTGTTCCATAGAAAATATTGATCCTATGGGAATTCACACGGGCGACTCAGTTACAGTAGCACCTGCCATGACATTATCAGATAAGGAATACCAGAAAATGCGGAATTGGGCTATCCAATGTTTACGCACCATTGGCGTTGAAACAGGCGGGTCCAATGTCCAATTTGCTGTAAACCCTGAAAACGGTAGAATGATTGTGATTGAAATGAATCCTCGGGTAAGTCGATCATCGGCTTTGGCATCCAAAGCCACCGGGTTTCCTATTGCAAAAGTGGCTGCAAAATTGGCAGTAGGTTTCACTCTGGATGAGCTCCCTAATGAAATCACAGGGGAAACATTAGCAGCTTTCGAACCGACTATCGATTACATCGTTACAAAAGTTCCTCGTTTTGATTTTGAAAAATTTCCATCTGCATCCGGGCATTTGGGGGTGCAAATGCAAAGCGTAGGTGAGGTTATGTCTATTGGGCGGACATTCCGGGAATCGCTGCAAAAAGCATTCCGATCTCTGGAAGTAGGCTTAGATGGTTTGGAGCCCAAACCACTTGCAGAAGGAGACCCGGATGTGAATCGTGCACGTTCATTGGATATGTCAACATTACGGTATGCGACATCTTTCAGATTATTAAAAGTCCGTCAAGCGTTTTTGGAAGGCCAAACCATTGAAAATGTGAATAAAGTAACCGGGATTGATCCTTGGTTTTTGTATCAGATAAAATTATTGGTAGAGACACGCCATAGCATTTCTTTACGGGAATTAAAACAAAACGGTTATTCCGATAAACAAATTGGGCGACTGTGGAAAAAATCTGAGTTAGAAATCCGAAGTTTACGGAAAAAAGAAAATATTTTACCATCCTATAAAGTTGTAGATACTTGTGCAGCTGAGTTCGAAGCTCAGACCCCTTATTGCTATTCTACTTATGATGAAGAAAATGAGATTGAACCCTTAAAAGGGAAAAAGGCAATTATTCTTGGAGGTGGCCCCAACCGAATCGGTCAGGGAATCGAGTTTGACTATTGTTGTGTTCAGGCCGTGTTTGGATTGAAAGACCAGGGCTATAAAACAATCATGGTGAATTGTAATCCGGAAACGGTGAGTACCGATTTTGATTTGGTGGATCGGTTGTATTTTGAACCGGTGACCTTTGAAGATGTGTTAAATATTGTTGAATTTGAAAAGCCTAATGGTGTTTTGGTTCAGTTTGGTGGACAAACACCATTGAAGATTGCCAATGCATTAGAAAATGCCGGGGTTCCCATCATGGGGACTTCTCCTACAAATATTGATCTAGCTGAAGATCGGGAAAAATTTGCGAATATCCTGAAAAAACTCAAAATTGTTTGCCCTGAATATGGGACGGGTCGAACTTTAGATGAGGTTGTGATAGTCGCTGAACGGATCGGATTTCCTGTATTAGCCAGGCCCAGTTATGTATTGGGTGGCCGCGCTATGGAAATTGTTTATGCCAAGGAACAATTGATTAATTATATTTCTCGGAATGCGGATGTGACAGAAGGTCATCCGATTTTGATTGATGAATTTTTGGAAGATGCTTTTGAATTTGATGTGGATGCATTGTGCGATGGTAATACTGTTCACATCGGTGCCGTCATGCAGCATATTGAGGAGGCAGGTATTCATTCCGGAGATTCTGCCTGCGTATTGCCACCGTATCGCATTACTACAGAAGCTATGGAAGAAATTATCCGAATCACCAAAGCACTTGCGCTGGAATTAAAAGTAATCGGATTGATTAATCTGCAGTTCGCTTATAAAGATGGTCAAGTTTATGTTTTGGAAGTGAATCCAAGAGCCAGCCGAACAGTCCCGTTTGTCAGTAAGGCTACAAATATTCCATTGGCTCGGATAGCGTCTCAACTATCTACAGGAGCTCAACTGTCTGAATTTGATTTAAAAGCTTGGGATTCTAACCATCATGTAGCGGTAAAAGAAGCGGTGCTTCCGTTTAATAAATTTCCGGAAGAATCGATATTTTTGAGTCCGGAAATGAAATCAACGGGGGAAGTAATGGGTATATCGAATACACTGGGAGAATCCTTTCTTCGAGCATCTATCAGCGCCGGGAATAATATTCCGAATTCGGGAAGAGTCTTTCTTTCTGTCAATGATTCTGATAAGTTGAATGTGATTTCTATTGCCCGGGATCTCCATGAAATTGGTTTCAAATTGGTGGCAACTTCAGGGACTGCAAAGGAATTGATGCGAAATGGACTCCAGGTAGAATCCATTTTTAAAGTAGGAGAAGGTCGGCCCAACGTGGTTGACTGGATAAAAAATAATGAAATTGATTTAGTAATCAATACTCCCATGGGCGCTCAGGCCCGATATGATGAAGAATCCATTGGTCGATCATGTATTCAAAAAGGGATTATGGCGATTACTACTTTATCAGGTGCGGAAGCAGCCGTAAGAGCTATTCGGTTATCAAATAAAACGATTCATGTACATTCCATACAAGAATATCATTTATAAACTTCCTGTTTGCTATTTCTAAAATAATTCGATATTATTTTTGTTATTATCTGTTCGATTTAGGACAGAACAACATAAAAAATATATAAATGAACGATAACGCATCACCTGATCAATTTAAAGATCCGGACGTTTCAACGACCGAATTGGACGAAGTGATTCATGCCAATAAGCAACTCTATGATAAACTAAATAAACTTCCGGAGATAGAGGCCTTAGAAGCAATTGCAATTGAAGAGGAAGAGGAGCTTGATAGGGGTGACAAACCTCATCCGTTCCTAGTTTCAGTAGAAAAATTAAAAGATATCTATACTAAAAATGACCTTGTACGATATGCTTCCTGGTCTATTGTACTCATATTGATCTCGACCATGGTACTCACAACGATTGAATATGATATGTTTAAGGAAAGTGTGACGGGTCATGTTGGAGAAACATTTATTTTTGGTGGAGATGAACCGAATTGGTTGGATACATTTTTTCACACTTTCTGGTGGTCGATTGTTACGTTCACTACCGTAGGATATGGTGATGTGAGTCCGGTAACCCATCTAGGAAAATTTCTTACAATTATAATCATGCTTTTAAACTTTGGCGTCGTCACATTACTTGGCGGTGCTGTTGCATCCGTATTGGTTGCAAAACGACTAACAGGAGATGATACCTTGGACGAAAGTAAATTTAACGGCCATTTGGTCATTGCAGGATGGAATTCATATGTTCCATCGATTTTGAAACTGATTGATGCCAACCTTGATGCAACCGATATTGTTATATTGGTTAACGAAACAGACCGTGATATCATTCAACGTGCTACAACAGGTTACGAAAGGCTCGATATCCATCACATCCCAGAAAATTTTACCCATGAATCTGTCTTGCGGAAAGCTTTCTTAGAAAAAGCGGGCACTTTTATGATTCTACCTGATAATTCTGGGTTATTACCCCACGAGCAACCCGACGAGGATAAAACGGTCTTAACATGTATGACAGCAAAGTCTATTTCTGAATCCTGTAATGTAATTGCTCATGTAATGGACACCGAAACTGTCTCTCACCTTGAACGCGCCAATGCCAACGAAATTGTGATCCCAGATGATCATGTGCCTCATCTATTGGCCAAACATGTAACAGACCCAGGTGTCCCGCAATTTTTTGATAACTTGATTTTACAAGAAGAAAAGGACAAGGGCCTTCAAGAAGTTAAAATTCCAAAAAGTCTGAATAGACAGTCTCATAATAAGATATCTGCTTTTTATAAATTTAAATACAATTGGCTTCTTGTTGGATACGCTATCCGAAAGGCCGGTTTTAGTTTGGATGATCAAATGGGAGAAAGTGGTAGCCCTCTCATACGCAGCATGATCAAGGAGCAGTTGGAAGGTGCTGGTGTTAATTTAACCAGCGATGAGCATGTGGTTGTGGAGATCAACCCACCAGATGACTATAAAGTTGATGAAAAACATAGCGCACTGGTCTTGAGGTAAATTATGAATCCTACAGCAGAACAAATTCAAAAAATTAATCATTTCAGTAAAGTGCCAAAAGACATGTGCCAAAAAATTGCTTCTGTGGTTGAGATTCAGGAATGCCAGCCTAAAGACCAATTACTTACGGAAGGTGAAACAGGCGATACTATGGTTCTCGTTTTCCAAGGGCAGGTTGAAGTTTCAAAAAACATGATGGTGAAAACTGCCAGTGGTATTACCACATCCAGGAAGCCTATTATAAGGCTGGAAACAACAGACCCGCCGCCAGTTTCAGATCCGATTACAGAACCAACTGTATTTGTTGTTGAGGCTCCTGCATTTGGAATTGGTGAATTTTCGCTTGTTTTAGACGATGCAATTCGAACAGCTCATGTTCATGCTATGACTCCCGTGAAATATGGAATTCTCACGCTAGAAGATTTCTCAAATATTGTCAAAGATAACCCAGAAATCGGTGGTTTTGTTTATTTTGAAGTTGCAAAATCAGCGGTGCAAAACCTGGCAACAGCCAGCGGGGATATATCTAACCTGACTCAAGCATTCTTTTTTGCCCTGACCCGTTAAAAAAATTGTTGTTAATAGAGTTGTTCGGTTAATACTGTCTATTACGGGATAATTTTTATTCTTGAATTTCTAATCGATCACCTGATGTTGGTTTGCTGATTTCCACATCTAATTCCCATATGGCTACTGCATTTTTTATAAGCATTAATTCATTTTCATGGATGAATTCATCTGCATTAGCAATATCAATAAATGCATGGAGTAGTTGCAGCAATTGATCCGAATCAGTTTCTTCAGAATTTTTAATATTCATTAATGAATCTTCATACTGTTTTTGTCTTGATTCTTCATTCCCTAGTCCAATAAATTTCTCAGTTGCTAATCCAAAATCAGAGTTAAAACTTTCATTTGTCACATTTTTCACGAATTTCCCGAAACTTTCAAAAATAACCCCCTTTTCCGATTCATCAATTTCCTGATCAGCGAAAAAGGAAATGCAAAGAAGGGTATAAAGAATATCGTGATCCATTAGCCATTCTGTTGGTTTTTCATCATCGGATCTTTCTCGGGCAGATACTTTACGCTGTAGGTCTTCCATACGTTCTTTATCTACATCATTCAAATAGCCATCTTGACGTTGGCGTCTTTGCATTAGTTTATCCACTTCAAGCGTTAAAAATTGGACATCACGTTCAAGGGCTTCTAACCTATTATCCATTAATTCAAAAAGGAGCTCCTTAAATGGCTCTAACTGATCTTTCTCCGGTGCAAAATAGATATTGAGATTCCCGCGATCAGTATCTTCCCAGAAAGTTGGCCCAAAAATCGATAATAAAAAACATTGCGTATTTACGTTCGCTTTGAAAGATTTCTCATCAAAATAGGCTAGGTCATCCAGATAATCTTCCGCAATGGCTATGGCGAAATCCTTTTTATCCACAGACAAATAAAAGAGCGCTAATCCAATTTGGATTCTTCTTGTCCCGTTATTGCCCCCCAAGATGCCTTTGTCCACACTATCTTTAGAATATCCCGGTGGTTTATCCAATTGCAGTATTATTTTCAAAAGATTCATTTGGTCATCATCATTCCATCCTTTTTCATGGATCAGAACCTGGCACTTTCTTAATTCAAATGTTAATGTATCCACAATAAAATAAAGAGACGGGTTCCCTTCCGCATTCTTATAAATATCATTGGCGTAAAATTTAAATTTATCATAACAATACATAGCCATATCCACCCGATCTGCCTTTACGTATTCCTGGATCATATTCGAATAATGAAATGATAAATTATATAAATTTCTTGGTTCATTGTTCTTATAAGCATGTTTTATTGCAAACCTAAAAAGTGTATTAAAACGGATATTCACATTTTCCAGGATTGTATTATCATCCATTTCTAAACAGACTTTGCCAATATCGACCAACTCGGCAGGAATGAGGGATGCAATATCAAAGCGGTCATTTTCAATCATTTTTATATAAGAATTACCCAAAAGTCTGAAGACCTTTACCTCATAAAAAGTCAATGAATTAGCCATTTCCTGGTACTGACTTTTGGTATAGGTGCGGAAAGTTGCATTGTCTTTTATCGTAGGAGTGAGATTAAAAAATTGGGGATTAAATCCGGGTTTATTGCTAATATAAGTTTGGATAATCGTACTGATTTCTCGAATAATTTCTGTTTGAGTCTCTTTGAATTGCGTAAAGGCAAGTAGATCATCCAACTGATCCAGGGAGCCCATGATCTCTTTTTGATATTCTTCAATAATATCCATGCTATTATTCATTGCTGAATGGATAGATGGTTTTTTCAAATTGAATATAAATGATTTAATAATTCCTGAAATGGTTGTGACCACATTGCTTGTTTTGGAATAAAGTAGAATATAAAAAATATACGGGAGCGTAAAAATAGATGCTAAGAAGAGATAAACATAGGTATTAAGGACGATGCTGGAAACCCTATTTAAGGGTTCCACATAAAACATGATTACCGTTGCGTGAAGAGATGATAGGATTAAAAACCATACATAGATTAAACTCAACCAGTCTTTCACAAATAGATCCATCAGTTTTGGAGATGACTCTGAGGCAATAGCAACCACAATAATTAATGTTCCTAATACCATGGCCAGAACACCACCCCATATTTCAGGTGCGAAACCCAGATCAATACTCTCGTGATCTGATAATACAATACTGAATTGACTTTCGAGAAAATTAACTATGGATGGAAAAAAGACGTTAAATAGGACATCCGAAGCCAAAATAACGATCAAAACTATTCCAAAAGTTATTAAGGTTCGGTATTTGAAGTGTAAGCTATTGAGTTTTACGAGGGTAGTATAGAATTTTTCCATAGAATGAATTTATTTTAATTGGGTTTATTTAATAAGACAGCGGTTGTTAGAATATGCGTGCTATGATGAAAAAAATGGTTCACTTTGTTTAATCCTTTGGCTATAATAGAAAAGAAAAACTACAATGGAGAGTGAATTATAACAATAATCTATGTGAAAAATAAAATAAATGTTATTTTTCAGAAATCTTGACCTTTGAGATAACAAATCATAATTTTTAGTATATCTAGTCCCATAATAACATATGTTTGTATTTAGAGGCTAGATAATAAAGAATAACCATTACCAAAAACGAATAATAAAAGAGGATTTTATGGCAAACTGGAGTCAACATCACGATTTAGTTTATGCATTCGTCTGTGTATCATTTTTAGCAGATGGAGAAGTGGACGAATCAGAAAAAGAAGCCATGCGTGGCAATGTCAAAGTGATGTTGCCGGATGTATCCGACGATGCGTACAACGCAATGGAAGCCGAAGTAATCGATAAATTTATTGATCTCGGTGATGAGTCAGCTCGCACTAACCAATATGGCGTTTCTTTGGAAGCCCTCAAGGGGATGTTCTCATCCGATGAGGATCGTTTCAAAGTAGTCAAAAACCTTGCTTACATCGCACGCGCGGATGATTTCATTCACGATAACGAAATGGCAATGGTTGAAAAGGCTGTGAGTACATTGGAAATGACGGACAAGGTAAACCTTGTCAAAACAGAGTCTACTCTTTTCGTCGATTATACTGGTTAAACCATTACCAGCATAATTTCATGATAACCCCGATTTCACCGGGGTTATCTTTTTAATATTTGGAGAGTCAATTGTGACTGATAATAAACGCAATTCTGATCGGCGGGATGATGATCAAAGGGAATTAGCAAGACGAGAACAAGCGAGACGTACAAATAACCGTCAAGTCGAACTTGACAGAAGAGATGAAGAGCGTCGAGATGAAGAGCGTCGAGATAATAGTCGTCGTTCTGCAAAAGAAAGAAGAGATTAAAACAAGGGCAGTTTTACTGCCCTTGTTTTTTATATATAATGAATGAGGGTTTTTAAAGCCTCTAGATACCCCTGCTTTCCTAGGCCGGATATTTGTGATATACATTCATCTTTGATGACGGACACTCTTCTGAATTCTTCTCTAGAATTAATATCACTTAAATGCACTTCAACAGTTGGGGTATTTACCGATGCAATCGCATCACGGATAGCAAAGGAATAATGTGTCAACGCACCGGGATTTATAATTATGCCATCAAATAAACTGATGGTTGATTGAATTTGATCAATAAGATCACCTTCATGATTAGATTGGAACCAAATGATATCATGAGTATCAGCATCCGGTTGTTCATCCAACCAATCACCCATATCTTCTAATGTTTCAGATCCATAAATCTCAGGTTCACGAATCCCCAATAAATTCAGATTGGGTCCATTGATCACTAGTATTTTCATTGGATTATTTTGAGTGACTCTTTGATAAGACTATCAGGAACAGAATCACACGTGTTGCCTTCCCCAAGTGTATTTAAAACCACAAAATGAAGAATGCCATTTTTCATCTTTTTATCTTTTTTTACATAAGAAAGAATTGTATTTGGATCCACTTTAGATACATGTGGCAAGGAAAGTTTATCAATGGTATTGGTTAGAGATTTATTTTCGTCGACACTCATAAAACCCATTTTACTAGAAACCCATCCAGCGCACTTCATACCAAGGGCAACGGCTTCTCCATGGCGAATCTTTCCATATCCTAAATGAGCTTCCAGTGCATGACCAACTGTATGTCCAAAATTTAAAAGTTTGCGAAGTCCCTCTTCGTGTTCATCTAATGAAACAATTTCTGCTTTTATTTCACAAGCGCGTAACACAGCCCTTGAAAAGGGGAAAGAATCAATATCATCCAGCCATTCGGAAATATTATTTAAGAATTTCTCATCGTGAATTGCACCATACTTAATTACTTCACCAAGTCCTGCAATGACCTCTTCTCGCGGGAGTGAATCCAAAATATCCGGATCAATTAAGACGCCTTGTGGTTGATATATGGATCCTACGAGATTTTTCCCTTCGGCTATATTTATGCCAGTTTTTCCGCCTATGGAAGAATCAACCATGGCAAGAAGGGTTGTTGGAATCTGGTAATATTGAATTCCGCGCATGAAGGAAGATGCAACAAATCCACTCACATCACCTACTACACCACCACCCAAAGATAGAATGGTAGTAGACCGATCACATTTCATTTCAATTAGCTGACTGATTATACGACTGAATTCATTCATGCTTTTTGCCGCTTCACCAACCGGGAGTGTGATATAATCACATTTAAATCCTGCTTTATTTAAGTCAGACATCAAATCGAATCCAATCAATTCCATCAAATTATATTGTGAAATAATGATCCATTTTTGTCCATGATTCTGATCAGAAAGAATGGATGGGACTTTTCTTAATAAGCCTGATTCTACATTGATAGGGTAGGACCTTTCATTTAAATGTACTTGAATTGTTTTCATGAATTTATTTGTACTAAAATTTCTTCTGTTAATTGTTCGGGGTTTTTCCCATCAGTTTCGATTGTAAAATTTGCTGTATCTAAATAATCTATCAGTCTTTCCAGCCAGAGTTTTGTCAATGCTTCTTCCATATTATCATCGGCTAATAATGGCCTGTTATTTGAAGATGATAATCGTTGTGCTAGTTGTCCCATTGTAGCTAATAAAAGAATGGCAATGCCATTTTCATTAATAAATTTCCTGTTAGCATTGTTTAAGACAATTCCACCCCCACAAGCTACAATAGATTCAGAATATTGTTTTAATTGTTTGGTTTCCATTTTACGAAATTGCTCTTCTCCATCAATATCAAATATTTCGGTTATAGATTTCCCAGTTGCTTTCTCTATTTCTGAATCTAGGTCTATGAATGGTTTCTGGATCTTTTCAGATAAAGTTTTTCCTAAAGTAGATTTACCAGACCCCATCATACCAATTAAATAAATGTTCATTAATACTTGGCAGTTGCTCCCATGTGGGCTTTGAGTTGAGTCATTGAATCACCTCCGAACTTTTCAAGTAATGTGTCAGCTAAAATAAAACATAACATACTTTCAGCAATAATAGATGCAGCAGGAACAGCGCAGGAATCGGTTCGCTCTTTGTGTGCATCCTTTTTTTCTTTGGAATGAATATCAATAGATCGAAGTGGCTTAATCAATGTGGGTATGGGTTTCATGGCCATCCGCAGAACAACGGGTTGGGCGTTACTCATGCCCCCTTCGATCCCGCCGGCGTTATTGGAATACCGAATAAATTTTTTGCCATCATGACCAATCTCATCATGGATTTCGCTGCCGAATTGTTCCGCATTGCCAAATCCACCACCAATTTCTATTCCTTTAAATGCATTTACACTCATCATTAAGGCAGAAATGCGAGTATGCAATTTTCGATCCCACTGGGTATAAGATCCAAGTCCGTATGGCAATCCTGTGGCAATGACTTCAAAAACACCTCCTACGGAATCTCCGGATGCTTTTGCATCATCAATCATTTTTATCATGGCTTGTTCAGCCTTTTTATTCAAACATCGAACAGAAGATTTATCAGCTATTGCACTTAATTGATTGGGCGAAAGTGTATCGGAGAAAGGACTTTTATCCTTTACATCGTGGATTTGCACGACGCGACTGCCTACTTCAATTCCAACATCTTCCAATAATTTTCTGCAGATAGAACCAAGCGCAACCCGCATGGTTGTCTCTCGGGCGCTGGACCGTTCCAATACATTGCGAATATCATCAAATCCATATTTTTGGACACCTGCCAAATCAGCATGTCCGGGGCGGGGGAGTGTCACAGTTCGGATTTTGTCATCCACAGGAGATACGGACATTTTTTTTGTCCAGTTTTCCCAATCTTTATTTCGGACAAGAATGCCTACCGGTGCACCAAGTGTTTTGCCGTGTCTAACACCACACCAAATTTCACCGAAATCTTTTTCAATTTTCATTCGGCCACCACGGCCGTGCCCCATTTGACGTCGCGCCAAGTGAACACCAATATATTCTTCGGATATTTCCAATCCCGCCGGCATGCCGTCTAAAATACCTAAAAGGCCCTGACCGTGAGATTCACCCGCTGTGAGAAATTTGAGTCGTGTTAACATAATTCTGATTTTAATACCTTTTTAATTGGTTCCAATTTAATTTTTTCTGATATTTTTTCACCAAACCAAATGTCGGCCGATGCCAATCCTTGACCTATAAACATATCTAGACCGCCAATAGTCTTTGCACCCCTTTTTCCCCCGGTTTTCAGCCATTTTGTTTCCAGTGGATTGTAAATGGTGTCGGCTAGAATTTGCCCTTTTTTGATTTCCAAATCTGGCATGGATTCTGTATCTGGCCACATCCCTAATGGTGTACAATTAACGATTAGATCTGAACTTTCACTCGAATTATTGTGTGGGAAGATTGAATTGATCCAATCTAACAATTGATCTGCTTTAGTTTGAGTTCGATTTTTTATAGAAATAGACTTAACGCCTGCCTTTATCAGTCCAAATGCGATGGCTCTTGCGGCACCACCTGCTCCTATAATTGTACAACACTTTTCTTTCAATTCTATATTATTCAATTTCAACGCATTAAGAAAACCAATCCAATCTGTATTGTATCCTTTTCCATCATGGACACAATTTACAGCACCGATGGTTTGTGCCGATTCATCCAACTCATTTAAAAATGGAATGACGGATTGTTTATAGGGAATAGTTACATTGAAGCCGTCCAATTCATTTACCTTCATAAATGAGTGGAGCGCATTTGGCATCAGATGGATTTTTTCAAATGATGCATCTAGGGCAAGTTGTCGATAAACTTCTTGGTGAAGAATAGGGCTCAGGCTATGAGCAATAGGGTTTCCAATGACAGCGAATTGTTTCATTGTTTTAAATTTTCCAATACATCATAAAATTCGGGGAAGGAGATAGATGCGCATTCAGGATGATCCAAAACAACATCTCCATTAGTCACAAGTCCGGCAATAGTGAATGCCATGGCAATCCGGTGGTCATGGAATGTTTCAATATCCGCACCTTTCAATGGCGTTGGGCCATTAATGATAAATCCATCTTCCAATTCTTCAATATCAGCACCCATTTTTTTCAGGTTTTTACAAACCGCATGAATACGATCACATTCTTTTACTCTTAATTCTTTTGCGCCATATACTTTTGTTTTTCCATTAGCTTGGGTAGCAAGAACAGCGATGATGGGTAATTCATCAATTAAGCCGGGCACATCATTTTCATCAATTGTAACTCCCTTTAATGGTTGGTGACATATTTTTAAATTGTATATGAGTTCACCGGTTTCGTCCCATTGATTTAAGCGCTCCATTGCGGCACCCATTTTGTCTAATGTAGCGAAAAATCCTGTGCGGGTTGGATTAGCTAAAACACGATTTAAAACAATTACAGAGTTAGGTACCAACGCTGCGGAAGCGGCAAAAAATGCGGCCGTGGATGGATCACCGGGAACAGCCAAATCAAAAGGCGAAAGGGGGGAAGTCATACTGGAAACGGTGGTGGCGAGTCCTGCGGTGGAAAGATTCGCTCCCAGCTCGGATAACATTTTTTCTGTATGATCACGAGATAAAATTGGTTCAGTGATTGATGTATCGCCACTTGCCCCAAGTCCCGCCAAAAGTAAAGCCGATTTCACCTGGGCGCTTGCAACGGGAGACCTATATTGAATTCCATTCAATTCACTTTTACGAATAGTGATGGGCAATTTGCCATCATTACTTTCGGACTTCAACCCCATTTGGTAAAGTGGATCCATAATACGATTCATTGGACGAGAAGAAAGAGAATCATCTCCTATAAATGTGGCATTAATTCCTTGGCCTGCCATTAATCCTAAAAGTAAACGAGTTGTGGTACCGGAGTTGCCGCAATCCAAAGAATCTATTGGATCGGATAATTTTCCACCATTCACAACCACTTCATTTCCTTCATCCCTTATTTTAATACCACAGGCTTCTAAACATTCTCGAGTAGATTGTACATCAGCGCCGGTGGATAAATTGGATATCCGTGATTCTCCATCGGCCAATGCAGAAAACATAAGTGCACGGTGGGATATCGATTTATCACCTGAAAATGTTAATGTTCCTTTAATGACCATTCTGCTTTAGTTCATCTGCAATTAAAAATGCCAGTTCAATGGCTTGGTTTGCATTAAGGCGTGGATCACAATGGGTGCGATATCGGTCAGTCAAATCCGCTTCCGAAATATCATCCAGGCCTCCTGTACATTCGGTTACATTTTGGCCAGTCATTTCTAAATGGATTCCGCCTATACGAGATCCTTCCGATTTATGAATCTGGATATTTTGTTTTAATTCATCTATAATTTGATCGAACGGTCGAGTCTTGATACCATTGCTGCTTTTAATTGTGTTCCCATGCATGGGGTCGCAGGACCAAACAACTGTCCGGTTTTCAGTCTGTATTTTTTGAATCAGTCTTGGTAAATAAGTCTCCACTTTATTATGACCAAATCTTGTAATGAGCGTAATCCTTCCTGCTTCATCACTGGGATTTAATATATCCAGCAGTTCAATCAATTCGTCCGGATCCAAGGATGGACCGCATTTGATACCAATGGGGTTTTTTATTCCGCGACAAAATTCCACATGAGCGCTATTTTTGAATCGCGTTCGATCTCCGATCCATACGAAATGGGCAGACGTGTTGTAAACATCACCTGATGTTGAATCGATTCGTGTTAGTGCTTCTTCGTAGGGCAGTAGAAGTGCTTCATGGCTCGTGTAATAACGTACTTGGCGAAGTTGAGGTGTATTATTGGAATTAATTCCTAATGCTTCCATAAAATTCAAGCTTTCTTGAATCTGGTGAGCTAAATGGCGATACCGTTCACCTTGGGGACCGCTTTTTACAAACCCCATATTCCAGGAATTCACATGACGCAGATCTGCATAACCACCATCAGCAAAAGCCCGAAGCAAGTTCAAGGTGGATGCCGCTTGAGAATATGCTTTCAACATTCGCTCTGGGTCGGGCTGGCGATTATCAGGTTTAAAACTAATATCATTAATAATATCGCCTGCATAACTCGGTAGCTCAACACCATCGATTGTTTCAGTAGGACTGGATCGAGGTTTGGCAAATTGACCTGCCATGCGACCGAGTTTGACCACCGGCAAATTTGCCCCAGATGTAAGAATAACCGCCATCTGAAGAATAACTCGAAAAGTATCGCGGATATTATCTGCATGAAATTCAGAAAAACTTTCAGCACAATCACCACCTTGGAGCAGAAAGCCATTCCCTTCAGCCACATCAGCAAGTGACCGTTTTAGAGATCGAACTTCTCCAGCAAATACGAGTGGTGGAAAATTCCCAAGAGTTTTTTCAACTTCAGATAAATGGTTTTGATCGGGGTAATCCGGAATATGCTTGGCGGTAAAATTCCGCCAGCTGTCAGTTTGCCACATTTTGTAATTCCTTTAGGCGATTGTCCAAAAATGCCGTCGCTAGTTTAAGTTTGTCTATCATATCATCTGTATAAGGGTTATAAAGTTGCAGGTCTGTATAAAGCTCCCAAGTATCGTTACAAGTTTGATCTACTAAATCCAAAAGATCACGAAATCCTTGAGTATCTATAGTTGTTTTCCGGATGCCATATTCTTTCAGCATTCGTCCTAGAAAATGAGTCACACCCTGGGTTTGAGCCGCCATGCGATCGTGCTGATCTGGGGACATTTCCATCACATGGATGCCCTGATCTGTGAAAAATTGGCGCCAGAAATTAAATTGATTGTGGGCGTCTCTCGTATTGTTCATCATCATTTTCAGACGATTATTGGAGATGAATGAATCGGGTCCAAACATGGGGTGAGTTGCAATGATGCCGATATTTTTAGGAAGATTGTTTTCCATGATTTTAGCGGGATGTGTTTTAACAGAGCACACATCAATTATGGTCGTTCCTTCTGAAAGATGTGGAGAAATTTCTTTGACCAGCGATTCAAAGTGGCGAATCGGCACAGCAACAAAAATTACCTTTTCCTTTAATATAGATTCCAGATCCGTGAATTCCACACCGGGGAATTCCCCAATGGGTTTCGGGTCGTAGGCTTTAATGTTGAATCCTTTTTGCAAAATATTGGCCAATACTTTTCCAAATCTGCCAAACCCGATAATACCGATACTATTCATGAATTTCCCAGTCTATTTATCCCGAGAAACAGGGTCAGATTATGTTTTAGATCATGGATGCTTTCCTGAAGAATCTCCAAGTTGTACAAATCTGCACAAGCCTTATTGGCGATTACTCCAGCCGTGGGTGGAAGCTTTCCTTCGGAAAGTCTCCGTGCGGCTTCTGCTGTATCATCATCTTCAATCAATGGTCGCGTCCAGAAATGCTCACTCAAATAATCCTTACATTGCCGCAGCGCTTGCTGGTGAGAATGAATTTCTGTCACATCTCCTACATGCATTCCGGCGAGTCCTAACAAGTTTTGGATAATGGGAATATGAAACATTTCAATAATGTTGCATCTGTATTTTGCCAGCGCTTCAACACTTTCAATTACCACACCGCCCTGTGCATTCTCCATGGCAAAAATACCATAATTTGTTTCGCCATTTTCAACACCAGCCAATACGTGTTCTGATGAAATTTGGTAAATAATTTCTGCACCTTCAAGTCCGTGATTATGGGCAAACTTGGCAGCAGCCTGTTCTGAAAAACTGCCTTTTCCCCCTTGGATTCCTATTGTCATCATATTATTCCTTTTAAACCTTGAATTAAAATTTTTGTTGTTTCCACGGGATTTGAACTTCCATTCATATTCTTAATAATGGCGGATCCCACCACCGCACCATTTGAATACTCATTAAACCAAACTACATCATCCCGGGTGCTGATTCCAAAACCCACCACAAATGGAGAAACACTATTTTTTCGAACACGATTCAAATATTCTTGTAATGCATCTTTCGATGCCAAATCATTTCCGGTGATTCCCAAAATACTTACGGCATAGATAAGATCACCAGCTAATGCTGATATTTTTTGGATGCGCTCATTCGGTGTATTGGGTGCCACCAATAGAATGGGAGAAACGCTTTTGAACTTTGCCAATTCACAAAAGGGCTTCGCTTCTTCTAAGGGTAAATCTGGCAAAATGATCCCGTCAACACCTGATGATATACAATAATCCAGAAATGTCTCATGCCCCATTTTTAAAATCGGATTATAATAACCCATAAGTGCAATGGGAACATCTGTTCTCTTGCGAATTTCAGTCACTTGTGCAAATATCTTTTTGAGTGTTATTCCATTGTCCAATGCTTGTTGGCTAGATGCTTGAATAATGGGGCCATCTGCTTGTGGATCCGAAAAAGGAATACCAATTTCAATCATATCTGCACCGCTATCTGCAGCCGCACAAACTAAATCTATTGTTGAATCCAATTCTGGGTAACCAGCAGTAAGAAATGGAATGAGCTTTTCTTTTGGTTCGCTGAATAGTTTTTGGATGCGGTTCATAACTTAAGTCCCAAGGCTTCTGCCACTGTATGAACGTCTTTATCACCGCGTCCTGATAAACAAAGTACAACCTGTTCTCCGGGTTCAATGCCATTATTCTCCTGACGCAAATACGCTAATGCATGAGCTGATTCTAATGCCGGTAAAATACCTTCCTTTTTAGAAAGCCATTGAAAGGCATCCAATGCTTCTGTATCCGTTGCTGAAGAATACTGCACCCGCCCAGACTCATTGAGATAACTGTGCTCCGGTCCAATTCCGGGATAATCCAGACCGGCAGAAATGGAATGGGGGAGCGTTACTTGCCCATCGTCATTCTGGAGTAAAGTGCTGGCAGCTCCATGCAACACACCAAAATTTCCTTTTGATAAAGTGGCTGCATGCTCGCCACTTTCCAATCCTTTTCCAGCTGCTTCTACACCTACCATTTTTATATCATCTTTGATAAAAGGGTAAAATAAGCCCATGGAATTTGAGCCGCCACCGATGCAAGCCACTAGCCGGTTTGGTAATGCTTTTCCAGATTGTTTCACAAATTGTACTTTTGTTTCTTTACCAATGATGGATTGAAAATCCCGCACCAGCATGGGATAAGGATGGGGGCCTACTGTTGAGCCGATTAAATAATATGTGGATTCAACATTCGTAACCCAATCTCGAATTGCTTCGTTGGTGGCATCTTTCAATGTCATGCTTCCAGATGAAACGGGACGAACTTCAGCGCCCAATAAATTCATACGAAATACATTGAGTTTTTGCCGACGAATGTCTTCTTCTCCCATATAAACAATACACTCTAATCCAAACAATGCAGATACAGTTGCTGTGGCAACGCCATGTTGACCTGCGCCAGTTTCCGCAATAATTCGCTTTTTCCCCATGCGTCTTGCTAACAAAATTTGACCAAGTGCATTGTTGATTTTATGTGCCCCGGTATGGTTCAAATCTTCCCGCTTGAGCCATACGTTGAATCCTAATTCTTCTGATATTTGTGTAGCAAAATAAAGTGCTGTTTCACGTCCGGAATAATGCTTCAGTAGGCCATTTAATTCATCTTGAAAGACTTCATCTTGTTTTGCGATTGTGTAATAATGCTCAAGTTCTTCCAAAGCAGGAATGAGCGTTTCCGGTACAAACTTGCCCCCGAACTTTTCAAAGTGTCCCCGTTCATCTGGTAAATTGTAATTTTTAAATTGTTTATCCAAAATGAAACCCTGACGTGTTTGTGTTTTTGAGATTTTTAAAAAGTAAGTTAATTTTTTGGTGGTCTTTCTTTCCAGGTGATATTTCAACACCACTATTTACATCAATCGCCGCTGGATTTACAGAATCAATCGCATCTAAAATATTATCCGGGTTGAGCCCGCCGGAAAGAATAATGGGGGTTTCTAATTTACCATTTAATAATGACCAATCGAATGTCTCTCCCGTTCCACCATATTGTTTAGTAGAAAAAGTATCTAACAAAAATCCGGCCACATTATATTGGTCCATGACAGATAAACTTGCTTTATCCTTAATCCGCAAAGCTTTTAAAACAGGCACTTCAAATTGCTTGCAAAATCCTGGTGTTTCATCACCATGTAGTTGAATAATATTTAAGGAAGCGGAACGAATTGCTTTTTCAATAAATGCTTTGTCATGGTTAACAAAGACGCCAACTTTTGAAATGTCATTTGACAGATGTCTAGAAATAAATTTTGCATCTTCAATAGAAATGGCCCGGGAACTTTTTTCATAAAAAATGAAACCGATGGCGGAAGCACCATGAACGGCCGCTGCTTGTGCATCTGACAAGTTTGTGATACCACAAATCTTTGTTGGAATCATGAAAGCCTCCCAAGTAATTCTTCTAATGCTTTCCCCGGATTGCCGGTTTTCATGAGCGATGTCCCAATAAGTGCTGCATCATAGCCCAAATCTGAAACGTATTTTAAATCATCAGAAGTGTGAATCCCACTTTCTGCAACTCTCACAGAATTTGATGGTAAAGATGAAATCATTTTTTCAAAATACGTAATGTCAGTTGCCATTGTTTTTAGATTTCGACAGTTGATACCTACAATTTCTGGATTCAATGCAGAAATAAATTCAGCGTGTTTTTCATCGTGGAATTCTACGAGAAACTCCAATCCTGCCATTTTCCCGATATTCATTAATTGCTGCAGTGAATCTTGATCCAGCGCATCGGCAATGAGTAAAAAGGCATCTCCATTATAATGAATTGTTTCCGATATTTGCTTTTGATCAATAATGAAATCTTTACGAATTACGGGAATAGAAACCGCATCTCGGACAGATTTGAGAATATCCAAACTTCCTCCAAAAAAGGATTGATCTGTGAGTACAGAAATGGCCGCCGCACCTGCGGATTCATAATCTTTAGCAATTTGAGCAGGATCAGCATAAGGGGATATTTCACCTTCACTTGGAGATTTCATTTTAATCTCCGCAATAACAGAAATTCCCGGTTTGGAAAGAGCATCTTTAAGGCTGCGAATTTGACCAATCATTTCTCCAAATTCCATATCTTCGATTTGTTGAATTTCCTGACGTTTCACGTTTAATATTTTTTCTAAAATATTCATCCAACCAATTGGTTTAATATGTTAAGCGCTACGCCTGAATCCACGGAAATTTTTGCAGATTCCAATCCATCTTTTAAGGTTTCAGCTTGTCCACCCACAACGATCCCGGCGGCGGCATTGAGCAAAACAATATCTCGTTTTGGTCCTTTTTCGCCACTTAGAATAGATTTTATTATTTCAGCATTCTCAACAGGTTCACCACCTTGAAGGTCATCCAATGAAACGCGATTTAAACCCAACTCGATTGAATCAAATTCATAAGTATTTATATTATTGCCATTTTTCATTTGACTGATTTTGGTTGTGGCTGTTGTGGAAATTTCATCCAATCCGTCACGGCCATGAAAAACCATTACATCTGTTGAACCGAGTGCTTTTAATACATGGGCTTGAACTTCAGTTAAATCTGGATGAAAAATACCCATAGCCTGCGCCTTCACTTCTGCGGGATTACAGAGTGGACCTAAAATATTAAAAACCGTTCGAGTGGCCAATGCTTTCCGGGCGCCAATTGCGTGTTTCATTGCAGGGTGGTAGGCCGGTGCAAACATAAATCCCAAGCCGACTTCTTCAATATCCTGTGTTGATTCTTCTACTGATTTATCGATAGAAATACCCAATGCTTGGAGCACATCTGCTGAACCAGATTTGGATGTCATGGATCGATTCCCATGTTTGGCTACATGAACGCCGGCACCGGCAACAACAAAAGTAGCAGTAGTAGAAATATTAAAAGTACCCAATGCATCACCACCCGTTCCACACATATCGATAGCGGGGAAGTCTAAGGGAACAGTAACCATTATTTTTCGCATTGCCTGGGCGAATCCGGTGATTTCATCTACAGTCTCACCTTTTGCTCTGAGCGCCATAAGAAAACCAGCAATTTGCGGATCATCAAATTCACCCGACATGATAGAGAGCATTGCGTTAAATGCTTCATCTCGAGTGAGATTTTGTTTATCAAGTATTTGTTCTAATATTTCTTTCATGGTTTTATCTCTAAAAAATTCTTTATTATTTGCACCCCATGCTCTGTGGCAATCGATTCCGGGTGGAACTGAACCCCGAAAACCGGATGGATTTCATGTTCGATCCCCATGATAAGTCCATTTTCTAATTCGGCAGTAATTTTAAAATCTTTGGGTAAACTGTCTCGTTCCGCAACCAAAGAATGGTACCGGGTTGCCGTGAAAGAATTACCTACTGCATTAAATAAAGCTGATCCAAGATTTTGAATGGTTGCTGTTTTTCCATGAACGATCTCCGATGAATGAATTACTTTCCCGCCATATGCTACAGTGATTGCTTGGTGCCCAAGGCAAACACCAAGCGTGGGAATAGAC